>Ga0206130_10007297_pt1 | contig 12291 bp, 8 predicted proteins | sample Helgoland_Spring_9_FD_148637 | JGI IMG/M metagenome (GOLD analysis project Ga0206130, IMG submission 148637) | Pelagic subsurface seawater microbial communities from Kabeltonne, Helgoland, North Sea - Helgoland_Spring_Bloom_20160512_1 | ecosystem: Environmental > Aquatic > Marine > Epipelagic ...
CATATTCATTTTATATGTGCTATTGCTATTGCTGGTGGCAGAATTGCAAGATGCCTCTAAGTTGATGAGTAATTCGGATCGAGGTAAGGTGACACTCGGTGGGCCATAGAAAAATGCTCTTACGGTGTCTCCACTTTGGGTAAATCTGCTAGGCGACCAGCTGCTGCCATTGTGATGTGCAAATTTTAGGTCGGCACTAGTCATTGTATGACTAAGTGTAGCAGGCAGTATCAATTCTATTACTAGCCTAGTTCTGACGCTTGGGCTAAATAGGTATCCGTTGCTAAAACTATATTCCCATTGTTTGGTCTCGCCTTCAGATATATCGGTAGGAATAAACTTACTTATTATCATACTCTGAAAGGAGCCGTAAGATCCAATTTGGTCTCCTGAGTATACCATATTGCCGCATTGGTCTTGAAACGATGTTTTGAATCGCCATCGCTGGTTATATAGAGTAGAATTAGAATTACATACCGTAGGACAACATGACTTAGTTTTCCATCGAATCGTTATAGAGTCATTTGGTGCCATGTTGGGTAGCGTTAGGTAAGCTTCTCCCTTTGGGTTACTCCCTAAACATGCAAATATCCCTGTATTATTAGTCGCAGTGGTTTTGTAGGGTGAAGCACTTAGCCACGTACTACTTCCCGAAATCTTATAAGTGAATGTATTGGTGAGTATTTGAGATATAGAGTAGGCATAGTATCCAGAACCCGCGTTTTGAAAAACATGAAAGTCCATAGATCTCGCAGTATCATTGCCGCTATTGAAAATTACTACTTCCTGATCGTGCTCGTATTGGTCTGATAAGCAAGATGATGTAGAAGAGGTACGAGAGAAGACTAGCTGAGCTACTTTAGAATTGATAGTGGTATTGGCTGCAGATCTCCTGCTCACGCAAATGGTGCCATTGCATCCCCATTCTAGTAGGTATTTTGCAGATAGATTTGTGCAAGCCACCACCCGTATACTGTCTGTAAACACAAAGCTCTCTCCAAAATCTAAAAAGATATCTGAGTTGCCTATTGTTTTAAAATCTGTACTATCTAGCAGAGAGGTGGTTTTGTTACCGGCCGTGGTAATAGTTCCTCCATTAGTAGCTATAAGTCGCTGCCCGTTGAGGTATTCCCTTATTAGACTGAAAGTGCCTAGTTTTCCTGCTCCACTATTTTTTACGGTAATCTTTCGTTCAAATACATCACCTAAATCTGCTGTTTTTAGCTGATTAGTAATGCCTTGTATTTGCAAGGAAGGTTGTTTGATATTGAATGCAGAGGAATTCTGACTTACAGAGCCTCCAGAGAATAACGTAGTAGTCTTAGCTAGTGCCAAGCCTCCATTATTTAGAAATGCACTCAAGCTACAACTTGTATTTAGCTTTATCTTAAAAGTCGCCGATTGGGTTATACCTAAATTAGGAATACTGAAAACGGGTTCTGATAAATTGCTGATATTTTTTTCTGTGACATTGGTACTGCTCAGTGAGCCAGATATGTAGGTGATACCAGTGGACAGCTCTACCTTGGTCTCTATACCACTAACTGTAGATGCGGAAATATTGCGTACTTCTATGGTTAAAAAATCCGAATTAGTACATAGATGAATGTCCGTAGGGTTAGTTATGGTTACGTTGACTTTACTTTGTCCAAGACTAAAAATGGACCAAAGGCAAGCCACGATGATATATGATATTCTCCCTTTCAAATTAGCGTTAGGTTACAAGTAACCTTTACAAATATAGTCGGATGGCTAGAAGAATGGTTATGTGGTCCTATTTGGAACTAGCTTGAACAAGTGTCTGCACGTCCATGCTCACTTTGTAATTTTTGGCATAAAGTAAATCTAGGTTGTGACTGAACTGCTCATTGGGTTGTACTAGTTGGTAATCCGTGGTGTATACGCCAGGACTAAGATGGGGCAGCATGCTAGTTTTGCTGCAGCTGTATCCTACCCACGTTTTATTCCCTATCAATACTGGGCCTGCATGCATAACCCACTTGCGTGTTTTGGGTAAAAGTATAAGCAGTGGGGCAACCACTATACTGGCTAAAGCCCAAAATATATCAAAAATCCTTTTTTGTGTGCGATGCTCTTGCCTACTAAGATTGAGTTCTATCTGCTCACCAAAGTAAAGGCCATTAGCATTTTTAGAGTGGCTACCTATCACAAAATTGCTGTTTTCTGGTATAGTATAGTAGTTTACTTGTGGTCCTATCTCTGCCATCAGTTGCATAGTATCCTCCGTACTTATGCTGTCATTACTAAAAATTACTTCATTTATTCCGTAGATTTTTACGATTTCTTTAAGCTGTTTTATTCCTCCTAGCCATTCGCTATCAGTAGTCTTGGGGTCGCTCACATAGCCTATTTGCTGGTAGTCTTTGTTATAGCTTTTTAGTAGGTTGGTTACGTGTTCCCACTTTGCTTTACTACCCACCATTATACTTCTAGTTTGAGATTGTTGGCTGAAATCTAATGTCTTGTACTTAGCAAAATGAAAGATGCTACGCCATACCAGAAGTGCAGCTAGCACTAGCAAAGTGCCAAATAATATAATACCTCTACTGTAGCGAAGGTGATCTGGCAACAGACCATATACTATAGATATTATAGCCGTTCCTATTAAAATACCGCGTACCAGCTTACCAAAATCGAATCTGTGTTTGTAACTGCCCACAAACCAAAGACTCATTATCCAACTAAGCGTATAGTAGGGTAGGTGTATGGTTACCATCTCTAGCGGGTAGTGTTCGTTGTCTCTTTTTATATGCTCTTCCCAGTATCCTTTGAGCCAGTAGAGTAGGCCAAAAGTGAGTAGGATCTCTAGCATAGGAAACCAGAATTTTTTGAAGAAAGTGACTACTAAAGCTATTCCTGCTCTGGCATAGATAGCAGAGTTTATGAATAATTTAAAAAACTTTTTGTTGTTTCCGCTATAATGCTTCTCAGCAAAAATGATCATAGCCTTATAAAAAACACGTACGTAGTTGGTGCTTTGTTTCTTAGTGCTTTCTCCTTTATAATGGATAATACTCGTGTCTGCAAAGTAGTAGTTTTTCCAACCGCCTTGAGTTAGTCGATAGCTGAGGTCTATATCTTCCCCGTACATAAAGAAAGTCTCGTCTAGCAACCCTACTTCGTCTAAAGCTGTTTTACGCATTAGCATAAATGCCCCTGAGAGTACGTCTATTTCATTGTTCTCATTTTCAGGAAGATAGCCTAAATGATATTTTCCAAATTTCTTCGATTTTGGGAAGATTTTGTTCAGGCCTATCATCTTATACAGTGCAACTTCTGGCGTGGGGAGTCCTCTTTTGCTTTCTGGCAGGTAGTTTCCTTGACCATCTACCATGTGAACTCCGCACCCTCCTAGATCTGGCTTGCTGTCAGCAAAGGCTAATAGCTTAGTGAAACAATTTTCTGGTACTATAGTATCCGGGTTTAGGAGCAAAACATATTCGCCTGTACTCTTTTCTATTGCTTGATTATTGGCCGTGCTAAATCCTACATTCTCCGAATTGGCAATAAGTATGACCTCTGGGAAAATATTTTTGACCATTTCATTTGAGCCATCTACAGAATTGTTGTCTACTACAAAAATTTCTGTATCTATTTCATTAACAGCATTCTGAACAGATCTTAGGCATTGCTCCAAGAAGTGTTTTACATTGTAATTTACTATGACTATAGATAGTTTCAAACTCGTGCGGCAAACATACGTAATTCAAGATTGTTATATACACTAGGTTTTATGTCATCCTTTTTTAAAAATCTATTTGCCAAGCTCGAGAGCGAGGACTTTTCTTATTCCAAAGCCATTAAGAGGCCAGAGAATTTTGCAGATGATATGTGTCATAATTTTCCTGCCATTAATGATCTGATCCTCTATCTGCAAACGGAGTGGGAAACCGCTAAAACCGCAAATGAAAGTATCTCTACGTATGCTATAAACCAGCGAGATACTAATGGGATAGTGATAAAAGTAGGAGAGCAAAAAAATCTAGACATTCATCATTTTCTGATAGACTATGTCAAAACACAGTTGCAGCTTGATGACTATATACTACACGCCAATAAGCATACTTGCCAGAGAAAGAGCGGTGCTACTCAGGAGTCTTGGTTTTATTTTCTAAAGCCAAAACCTGCTTTTAGTGACGGTAAGCAAGTACAACGCTATGGCAATGTGATAATAGAGCTGAAAAAAGATCTAAAGAATGCCGTTCAGTTTAAATTGCAGTGTAATTATTATTCAGGGTTTAACTATTCTGAGCCTCTTTCGTTTGATGAGTTTTTGGCAAGTTTATAATAGTATACATACGTAGCTGTATTTAAAATTCGTTTCTTGCTAAAGGCTGCTTAAATTCGCAGAGAGTAATACATGAATTTTCAAAATCCTACATTTCTATGGGCGTTGCTATTACTAGCTATTCCGCTTATTATTCACTTATTTAATTTTAGAAGATATAAGAAAGTCCTCTTTAGTAATGTAGCTATGCTCAAAGAGATCCAAACTGAGAGTAGAAAAACTCGTCAAATTAGGAAATGGCTGATTCTGGCTGCTAGAATGTTGGCTTTGGCTGCTTTGGTGCTTGCCTTTGCTCGGCCGTATATTCCGCAAGGAGGCTTGCAGAATGGAAGGCAACTCATTAGTCTATTCCTGGATAATTCACAGAGTATGAGTGCGGAAGGAGAGAATGGTCAGTTGTTTGAAAATGCAAAAAATACAGCTAGAGAAATTCTTCAAAATTTGCCGCCTGATGCAGAGATACAGATAGTAGATAATGCACTGAGTCCTTTTAGCAATAGAACTTTTACTCCGGCCAATGCTACCAAAATAGTAGATGACCTAGATATTGATTTTCATCCCAATGATCTGAATTCCGTAGTTCAAAAAGCAAGAAATAAGTTCGTGTCCGAAGGATATGCTTCTCATCATGTGTTTGGGATTAGTGATTTTCAGAATGGTGTAACTATGCAGGAAACCCGGGTGGATAGCGGTATCAATATGCACTTACTCAGAACTACTCCTGTAGCTCTACAAAACTTGAGTATAGACTCTGTGTGGCTAGAGGAGCCTATAGTAAGACCGGGTGTGCCAGTAAAACTGAATGTAAAAATAGTAAATAATGGAGACCAAAGCGTAGAGTCGTCTACTGTGGTGCTTAGCATAAATGGAGAACAGCAAGGTGTAGAGAGTTTTGGTATTTCGGCTAAGGCAGTAGAGGTTCTTAGTTTGTCATTTACCAGTACTCAAACTGGATGGATAGATGGGGAAGTTAGTCTGACCGATGTGCCAGTGACCTTTGACAATAATTACTTTTTTACCTTGGAGATAAAACCGAGTATCAGCGTTTTGCAAATTGGAAAAAGGGCACCAGAGCTTAATAAGATTTTTGAGGGTGACGAGATATTTACACTCAAGCAAGTACAAGAGGGTAGCGTAGACTATGGACAGTTTAATGCATACGACTTCATTATTTTAAATGAACTAAAAGAAATAGGTAGCGGCCTTACAGAGCAGCTAAGACAATTTGCCGAAAAAGGAGGCATAGTTGCTATTATCCCTTCTGACAACCCAACACAATACAAGGCACTAAGCACGCTAGGTGTGGCTACTTATGGTAAGCTTGCTAATAAGGAAATTAGCATTACGCCTAATAATCTGAAGCAGCCTTTTATACGAGATGTGTACACGCGTATTCCTCAAAATGTAATTCTCCCGAAGATTAATAAATGCTACGATCTGAAAATGGGTGCAGCACAGCCCATACTTACACTCAAAGATAATCAGGTGGTCCTAGCCCGTGCTAGAATAAGCAATGGAAGTATTTTTCAGTTTGCTATGCCACTAGATGCAGCATATAGTAATATAGCAGCTCACGAACTTTTTGTAGTGAGCATGCTGAAAATGGCTTTTAGTAAGATGGAGAAACAACGACTCGCTTATCCTCTGTTTCACAAAGAACCTATTGCGATAAATGCAATAAATGGTGCTGAGCAAAGTTTGAGGCTGCGACTGGGAGAGCAAAGTGTTTTAGTGGAAAGTGCAAATAGCCGAGGCGGTTTACGCTTTTGGCTAAATGAAGAAATAAATTCAGCAGGGATCTATTCGCTAGGTTCTAGTGTGAATAAAGCGCTAGGCAAAATAGCCCTAAACTACAGTAGAGTGGAGTCTAAGCAAAGGTTTGCTAGTGACTCTGAGCTCAAAAAAAAGTATGTAGGTGCAAGTGTATCTATAGACAATGCTTCTTCTGCAGTAATAAAAAATGCAACAAATTCACTCAGCTCTGGTAAGCCACTGTGGAAAGTCTTCATTATTCTATGTTTGATTTTTCTACTGATAGAGATACTTTTGCTTAGATTCTTAAAATCATAAATGCTTGTGCCAAAATCGTACCTAATCCGAAATGCAAAACTCATAGAAACAGACCACAAGTTCCATTTGAAAAAAGTGGATGTACTTGTGACCTCTGGAGTAATACAAGCTATAGGAGCTAATTTAAAATCTGCTGATGCAACAATTATAGAAGGTAAAGAGCTGGTAGTGACCAATGGATGGGTAGATATGAGATGCCATCTTACAGATCCAGGTAATGAACATAAAGACACCTTACAGAGCCTTATGGATACTGCAGCTTCGGGTGGTTTTACTAAGCTAGTTACCCTGCCTAATAGTGAGCCGGCCATAGCAGATAAGTCTGGAGTTAAATATTTGCAACAAGCATCTGAGTATCACTTGGTAGACCTAAAACCTACGGGTGTGCTATCTAGTGCGGAGAGGGAAAACTTAGCAGAACTGTATGATATGTATGGTGCAGGAGCTATAGCATTTACTAATGGTAATGCGTCCGTGTCTAATGGGTTGCTAAAGAAAGCCTTGCTCTATACCAAGCCATTTGGAGCACGCATAATAACACACCCAAGTGATAAGTCGCTAGAGCAACATGGCCTCGTAAATGAAAGTGCTAATACGCTGCATACCGGTCTCAAAACATCGTCATCACTAGCTGAGTATCTAAATGTACAAGAGCAAATAGAGGTGGCCAAATATTGTGATGCTGCTTTGCATTTCAGTGCTATATCTGCAGCGGAGTCTGTAGACTTAATAAGAAGAGCTAAAAAGGAAGGCCTAAAAATAACGTGTGATGTAGCAATAGCCAATCTTTGTTTTACAGATGAGGAGGTACTTTCTTTTGAAGAAAACTTTAAACTATATCCGCCACTCAGGACAGAAAAAGATAGACAAGCCCTTATAGCTGGTGTCAATGATGGGACTATAGATGTGATTTGTAGTAACCATTGCCCTCAGAATATAGAGAACAAAGAAGTGGAATTTGACTATGCAGATTTTGGAGCATTGAGTTTGCAAATGGTGTATGCGTGGTATACTAAGTATCTGCAAAAGGATCTAGCACTGAGCAAGTTTGTAGAGAAAATTACTACGGGCCCAAATATCTGCTTACAAGAAAAGAGCTCTACTATAGAAGTGGGGCAGGAAGCAAATATTACAGTATTAGATCAAGCAACTAATTGGGTGTTTGATGCTTCTACTAATCATTCGGTATCTAAAAATACACACGAGTGGAATAAAGAATTGAGCGGAAAGATTGTAGCCGTTTTTAACAATAAGCAAGTAATCGAAAATATATGAATAAATTTCAACCAGCATTTAAAAGAGGAGCAATGATGGCCGCTGTCGGCATTATCATATTTTTAATTTTATATGCCATAGATCCCATGTATTTCGCAAGACCCATAGGATGGTTTACCCTCTTAGCGGTAAATTTCTTGGCTCTGCCTATCGTATTCATGATTTTAGGAGCTAGAGACAGTAAGGCAAATTTTACACCCTATACTTTTGGTCATGCATTTTTAGCAGCACTGCTTACAGGTGTTACTGCTGCTGTGCTTACTTTAGTTTTTAATGTTATTTTTATGACTGTAATAGATCCCGTGTGGGAGTTGCAACTAGCAGACGAAGTAATGCTACAAACAGAACTCTTTATGGAAAAAATGGGTGCTCCGCAAGAAGCAATAGACGAGGCAATGGAGCAAGCTAAAGTAAAAAGTGAAAGCCAACCAAAAGGCATAGTGGGTCAGCTAAGAAGCGCTGGTGGACTTGTTTTATGGTATGCTATTCTAGCCCTTATTATCGGTATTATACAAAGAGATAGTAAACCTAAAGAAGATCAAATTGTATAGTTTGGATATTTCAATCATTATACCGCTGCTCAATGAAGCAGAATCATTGCCAGAGTTGCACGCTTGGATAAAACGTGTGATGGATGAGCACAACTATTCCTACGAGATTGTTTTCATAGATGATGGATCTACAGATGCATCGTGGTCTATTATAGAAGGACTCAGAGAGGGTTTTCCTGAATTGAAAGGCCTCAAGTTTAGACGTAACTATGGTAAGTCGGCTGCACTAAATGAGGGTTTTGCCATTGCAAGTGGAGATTCTGTATTTACGATGGATGCAGATTTACAGGATAGTCCAGATGAATTGCCAGAAATGCATAAAATGCTCTGGGAAGATGGATTTGATTTGGTAAGCGGCTGGAAACAGAAAAGATACGATCCCATCACTAAAACTATTCCTACCAAACTATATAATTGGGCTACTCGTAAGATGAGCGGCATTTATCTGCACGACTTTAACTGCGGATTAAAAGCGTATAAAAATGAGGTGGTGAAAAGCATAGAAGTATACGGAGAAATGCACCGCTATATTCCTGTGATGGCAGATAGAGCCGGGTACAAAAAGATAGGTGAGAAAGTAGTAATTCACCGAGCTAGACAATATGGTGAAACTAAGTTCGGTTTGAGTAGATTCATACGTGGTCCTTTGGACTTACTCAGTATCATTTTCGTATCTAAGTTTGGCAAACGCCCAATGCACTTTTTTGGTTTTTGGGGAGCTGTTGCTTTTTTGGTAGGGTTTGCCCTTACTGCCTATGTGCTGGCAGACAAATTTATAGCTATATACCAAGGAGTACAAAAGACGCTAGTGACAGATAATCCTTTGTTTTACTTGGCACTTACTATGCTTGTAGTAGGTTCTCAGCTTTTCATGGGAGGTTTCTTAGCAGAGCTGATCAGTAGGAACGCACCGAACAGAAATCAATACGAAATTTCAGATAGAATAGGACTAGATTAGACTTTTCTTATGGTACGTAAGCAGTTAGTAGATAGTGATAATATGACTGACCGTAAAGAGATACGAATATGGTGAGCAGTGCTAAAAAAAATATCATACTAGTTGGGTCAGCCTATCCGCTGCGTGGAGGAGGTATCTCTACTTTCAATGAATTGTTATCCACCAAACTACAGGATGCAGGGCACCAAGTCAAAATTGTCACCTTCAGTCTTCAATATCCTAATTTCCTTTTCCCTGGTAAAACTCAGTATGCATTAGAGCCTAGAGCCGAGCATCTAAATATAGAAGTTTCCCTAAACTCCATTAACCCATTCAGTTGGATAAAAGTGGGTAGGAAGATAAAAAGAGAATCTCCAGATGTAGTAATTTTTAGATATTGGACACCTTTTATTGCACCTTGTCTAGGTACAGTAGGTAGAATTATTAGAAAGAATAAAAAGACGAAAGTGGTGGCTATTGCAGATAATGTGATTCCGCACGAAACGAGTTTTTACGATAAGCCTCTTACGCAGTACTTTGTAAATAGTTGTGATGGCTTTGTAACTATGAGCGAGGCCGTATTGCAAGACCTAAATCAATTTGACACAAGTAAACCTGCATTGTATAATCCGCATCCAATGTATGAAAACTTTGGGCCAGCCTTGTCCAAAGCATCGGCAAAAGAGATACTAGAATTGGAACCAGACGGTAAGTACTTACTCTTTTTTGGTTTCATCAGAAAATATAAAGGCTTAGATATATTGCTAAAAGCATTTGCAGATAAGCGAATACAAGAAGCAGGTATTAAACTGATTATAGCGGGAGAGTATTACGATAAACCAGATGCATATCGAAAAATAATAGCGGAACATAATTTAGGAGATGCCATAGTGCAAGTCAATGATTTTATACCAGATAGTGAAGTGAGCACCTATTTTAGTGCGGCAGATATAGTAGTGCAAACCTATAAGACTGCTACCCAAAGTGGAGTGACACAAATAGCATACTATTATAATAAGCCTATGCTAGTGACTAATGTAGGTGGCCTGGCCGAGCTAGTGCCTCATAATAAAGTGGGCTATGTGACCTCTACAGATACCCTAGAAATAGCAGATGCTATTATAGATTTCTATGAGAATAATAGAGAGCCTGAATTCGTAGAAAACATCAAGACAGAACGCGAACGTTTTACTTGGGATACTATGATGCAGAAGCTACTAGAAGTTGCTCAATAGTGAGGGTACTTAAAACTGACTTTCAAGAGCCCCAGCGTCTGGTTGGCCTATTCTAGGTCTATTACGGTGGTCGTCTGCAATTACTGGCGTTAGTATCTCGCCTATATTTTTAGCAGGGGAGAGGGTGTCTAGGTCCATATCGTAGTTCCTAGTATCCAAGTATTTTATGTCTTTGTTTATCACGTTGTTAAAACCTGGGGTACTGTAAAATGGGTCTGTAGTTCTCAGAGCATTGCTTCTTACAGCCAATGGTCCTGAGACTTTATTTAGGTCTACGTCTCCAAATATTTCAGAATCAACTATGCCATCAATTATATTGTTGAGGAAAGTGAATTCTATATCGTAGGTTTCTAAGATAATATTAGGGTTTATTTGATCTCTAACTCTATTGCGATAGTAGAATGTGGGATCTTGTCTGCTAAAGTCTTTTGACCCAGTGTGAAACGTAGAATTACGGATGTCATACTTGCCTCCGTCACCAAAGAAGGTAAACCTACCACAGTTTAGGCTCAATGTATTCTCTATATCTATAGTGCTGCGTCGGCCACTTATTCCATCAAAAGACATGTTGCGAATCATGGTCTTTTTTATAACAACGTTTTTTTCTCCTACTAGTCCAGGTGTAGAGTCGCAGTATATTCCTACTGTGCCATTTTTTATAAGGCTATGTTCTATTGAGTTCCCATAGCTAGGATAGCTTATCCATATGCCTCCCCATTGACCAGCTGTCTCTTCCCAGTCTGGCTGTAGTCTGTCACCTTGCATTACTATTGGCTCATCTTTGGTGCCTTTCATATCTAATTTGCCCTCTACGAAGAGCCAGCTTCTAGGTGAGAAATATACTTTCACCCCTTTTTCTATTGTTAGTTTAGCCTCAGGTTTCACATAGCAGTAGCCATATACTACTATAGGCAGTTTTTCATTAGCCCATGTGGTATCTAGTTCTATGCTATCTCTAAAGATGTAATGAGCGTCTTGCCCCCAGCCTATGAGCATCGTTTTACTTTCAATCCCATTCGTGCTAAAAAGTATGGAGTCTTGTATAATCAGAGGATTGTAGGTTGGGTTATTGTTGTTGGGACCCGGATGTACCTCCACAAAAATGAAGATGCTATCGTTTGGGAATATCTCAACCTCTGTAAAGTAGTATCCAGGTTCTCCGTCTACGTTTAGTCTAAAGTGTGAATTGAGCCCTCCGCCTAGTCTTATCGAAGTACGTATACTCTCGTCATTCGGATTGTATAGTAGTATTTGTTTGTTGACGGATAGAGGTAGTCGGGTAGTTACTTTGGTGAAAACCGTGTCAAACCAGAGCGTGTCTGTGTTTACTTTTACTTCGCCAGAAGTAGTGAACGATTCTTTCTTGCAAGAGGAAACTCCTAAATATAGGAGGATAGACAAGAGTAAATATTTAGTTATGTGTTTCAATGTAGTTTGAACGTATAGGCAAAGGAAATATTTTAATTTGAATCACGTCATTGCCTATGGACTATTGTTTATCAGATTTTAGGCATAAAAAAACCTCCCGTAGTTTGCGGGAGGTTTCAAATCATAAAACGTAATGGTTAAATTACAAAAAAAACATAAACAATCAGCGGGATCATCACTCCCCGGTTGTCGATAAAGTATCGACGTTTGTTTTACAGGTAATCAGCCTGCTGTGTCGGACATCAATCCGACGGTAGTTAGTAGTTGTCGAATTTTTTAGAATAGATGATATAAACAAAGTGCATGTGCAAATAGCAAGTAGGGTTAAACAAAAATAGCTTGGCATTTCTGCCAAGCTATTCTCTATGCGCCCTCACCTGGACTCGAACCAGGGACCTATTGATTAACAGTCAACCGCTCTAACCAGCTGAGCTATGAAGGCGTCTTGTACTCTCTTTCAAAAGCGAGTGCAAAAATAGATTTTTA
>Ga0206130_10007298_pt1 | contig 12289 bp, 12 predicted proteins | sample Helgoland_Spring_9_FD_148637 | JGI IMG/M metagenome (GOLD analysis project Ga0206130, IMG submission 148637) | Pelagic subsurface seawater microbial communities from Kabeltonne, Helgoland, North Sea - Helgoland_Spring_Bloom_20160512_1 | ecosystem: Environmental > Aquatic > Marine > Epipelagic ...
GTTTGTCCAAAAAATTTGCATCTTTAGCGTTTAGTAACGCAAGGTTGATAGAAGTCTCCAATCGCCAACGGGAATTGCCCATGTAGGAGTCGTTGCGGGAGCAAAGAATGAGTGAAAGCAACGGATAAGTTTTGTCTTTTTTCATCTGTTTTCTGAGCGATGTAAAATATCGCATACTTGAAGAATGGTTAATTCAGAAAGAGAGGAACTGCTAGGAATATAAAAACCAAATTCCCCCAATCTCTCTGAGTTTTTAAGGTTGATATTGGACTTAGCAATTTCTTTGAGGCATGGTTGTTGATGCATGGGAAAGAAAAATGGTCTTGTACCAATACCTTGGTTAGCTAAGTTTGCCATCCACCACTTCGCATTCTTCGCTTTATGATTTGAGACGATTCCAAACACCCAGTAAACATTCTGACAATATTGGGTTTTGGGAATTGGCAGAGTAAAAGATTCACTGCTAGTTAGATTTTGGTGATAAGCCATTCCGATTGCTCTTTTCTTTTCCAAAGTTTGTGGGAGCCTTTCGAGTTGAGCCACTCCGATGGCAGCCTGGAGGTTGCTCATGCGAAAGTTCCAGCCAAGATCTTGGTGTACAAAGCGATCTGTCTTTCCAAAGCAAAGATTTCTCAGGCTTTTACATCTTTCGGCCAGTTCATCGTCATTAACCAGTACCATACCACCTTCTCCTGTGGTGATGTGCTTGTTTGGATAAAAGCTCAAGGTACTGATGTCTCCAAAACTTCCACATGGTAGACCTTTGTAGGTTTGGCCAATTACCTCTGCCGCATCTTCAATTACCTTTAATTTGTATTTCTTAGCAATTTCGAGGAGCGGGTCCATATCCACTGTGATACCATAGATATGGACGGCCATGATTGCTTTGGTATGTTCTGTGATTAGAGGTTCAATATCTTCCACCTTCATATTCCATGAGAGCGGGTCCGCATCCACATAGACTGGGGTAGCACCCGATCTAAAAACAGCTAGTGCACATGAGATAATGGTAAAGGTAGGCATGATCACTTCATCTCCTTTACCAATTCCAATTGCTTTCACAGCCAATTCAAGAGCCGCACTGCCATTACTAACAGCAAATGCATGTTCTCGGTTACATAAATTGACCATTCCATTTTCCAGTTTTTCGATAAAAGGGCCTTCTGATGATATCCATCCCGTATCAATGCACTCCTGGAGGTATTTCTTTTCGTTGCCGCTTAGATCAGGCTCGTTTACTGGTATAAAGTTTCTCAGGATTTAATTAGTTCTTTTGCAAAATGGTACAAACTCCCCAAGTTTCTTTCGTGGGTTTAGCTGGTTAGCCATTCTTCGGAGTGTAATAGAGTGAATCCGGTTTGATTTGCAAATTCTTTGATTTCATGAGTTTCAAAGGCCCTCATTTCATGAGTTTCTTTAATCTCGGAAATGCGGTTACTTTTTAAATCTTCCACAAAAGTTTGGTAGTTTACCTTAACGATATTTTGCTCCCGAAAACATTCAGGCTCTGCAATTCGGGTAATTGCGAGCTGCTGGTTATGCACTCTTTTTACTCGTAGGGTAGGATCCAAGTACCAAACCGCTGGTGCAAACCAATAATCGAAAATAAATATTCCACCCTGTTTCAATTGCCTATGAGCATTCTTGAGCATCGCAATAACTTTATCGTCTGAAGTTTGATAGCTTAGCACATGAAAAAGGGAAATCACAGTATCGAAGTCATCTCCAAGAAAGGTGCTTGTGCAATCACCTCGGGTGCATGAAAAATTAGTATTTTCACATTCTCCTAGGTTTGAGGATAATCCGAGATTGATCATTTCCTGACTTTTTTCGATTCCCCTTACTACAAGGCCTGCGTTTGCCAGTAATCTACCATGTATTCCACTGCCCGAACCAAACTCTAGAATCTTTTCGGAATCGAGGTGGTATTTCTTTATTAAAGACAAAATGTATTCTGTTTCCTTCGGATAGTTTTTATCTTGATAGAGTAAGTCATAGTACTGAGCGTATTTCGCAAAAGACATCAAGCGGGTGTAAATTTTATCTTATCTTCATCGCCCGCATAGGGCCCCTGCTTAACTTCGAACATCTCCAGATCTTCCAGTACCTTAAAGCCATGACCACCCTTGATTAGGAGGATTACATCTCCAGTTTCTAGAACTCTGCTTTCAAGATATATTTGATCATCTGAATAAAAATCAACTTGTAGCTTCCCCTTCCGAATGAAGAGGGTTTCTTGAGTGTAGAAAACTTCCCTTTGTATCTGCTTGTGTACATGTGGTTGTATCTCCTTCCCAACTGGGTGACTCATGTAAGCTAATTGCTGTGAGTACTCGTTTGGGGTGAAGAAATGAATCCCAGAATCATGGAAAGACCTTCTCACGATAATGGCGAGCGTTGAGTTATCTTTTTTTATAGTTTCAACCATTACATGAATCAGTAATTAATGACTTCAAAAATTAATCTTGGGTGAAATGTCTAAAAGATTTCAATCTCGGGGAGCGGAAAGATAAATTTTCCTCCAGAAGATAAAAACTCTTTTTCATTCTTGATGATTCCTTCGCGAAAGTGCCAGGGCAGCACCAAATAATAATCAGGTTTCATTCTTAAGGATTCCTGTGAGCTAATAATTGGAATCCTGCTACCCGGAGTGAAACGTCCAAATTTATATGGATTGATTTCCGCTGCGAATGGGATCTCGTGAGATGTTAAACCACAAAATTGAAGGAGAACATTCCCTTTAGTGGAAGCACCATATGCGTGTATGGTTTTGCCACTCTCGTTAATTTTGTTAATCAAACTGAGGAGGCTTTCCCTATGCTCGAAAATTTTTCGTTCGAATTCACGATACGGCCAAGGGGTCGAGTAACCGGATCTGCTTTCTCTTTTGAGCAACCAATCAAGGAGCTCGCATTGAATACCAGGAAAAGAATTTGAATGACAAGCGGTAATGGCAAAACTTCCGCCATTAACTGCGTTCATTTTAATATCAATAATCTTCAACCCTACTTCATCGAGCATTTTGGCCACAGGAGTAAGTGAATAATATTCAACATGCTCATGACATATGGTGTCGTAGGAAATCTGTCGAATCATTGAAGGCATGTAGCTTTGCTCAAAGTGCCAAATTCCTTCTGTGTGCAGCGATTCTTTAATTTCCTTTACGAAGAGTCTGGGGTCATCCAAATCATAAAACATGGAAATGGAAGAAATTGCTTTGAATTTTCTGCTACCAAGTTTTGAGGCGGTAAAGAAATCTGGAATGATTTCTACACCTGAATCATAGAACTCCCTAAACTTTTCAGCAGTTGGGTCTATTCCGACTCTTTCCAAACCGTTAACTTTATATGCTCCAAGTAATGTGCCGTCATTGCTACCGATGTCGAGAACGGCGTCTCCCTTACTCAAACCTGAAGATTTAGTCAGGTATTTGGCTTTTTGAGAAAGGTGCCCAACCATAGATGCATTCAGTCCTGAACGATAACCGTAGTTATCTCCGTACATTTCCTCTGGAGGATAGCGATGCTTTAGTTGAACTAAGTCACACGAACTGCACCAAACTAGGGCCAAAGGACCGCACAGGATGTTCTCATCGCAATTATTGGGGAATACTCCCGTGAGACTTTGTGAACCAAGATTCACTACCTCAACCAAGTTCGAAGACTTGCAAATTCGGCAGTTTTTAAGTAATTTAATCATAATATTTTCAATTACTGAGTAGCAAGAAGGTAATCCAATAAGGGATTGAAATATTTTTTAAAATCAAACTCTTCTTGGAAGCATCGGATTGACTCATTCCTGTAGGTATCGTAGTCAGCGAGAATCGTTTCGATACATTTTTCAATTTGTCCAAAATCATTAAAAACTAAGCCACATTTGTATTTTTCAAACATCTCATTGTAACCGGGCAGGTCGAGTGCAACCACAGGAACGCCACATTTAAGGTATTGTCCAAGTTTACCGGAGGCTTTATGAGCGTTTTCTCTCCCTCCGCCGTATTTTTTGTCGTAGGCAATAAGACCAACATGAGCAGAAGAAAAAACTTCATCCATTCGATCAAAACTGACTGGTTCGAGAGAAAAGAGTGCCTTTCCTTCGCTTAGCTCAGAGACATACTGAATAAAATTTTCTTCAGGACATCTCTTTTCTCGTTCGTGAAGCACAAGCTTGTACTCATCTCTCCATGATTTGGAGGCTTTCGCGAATTTGTCGACACACATTGCGTCATGTATCCAACCAGCGTGGAGAATCACTTTATCATAAGGTGACAAATTAAATAAGTTCTGAAAAAAGCTTTTTTGCACTGTCTCAACAGGCGATAATGAATCATTACCAATAGGGCTATGCGGTATAAAAAAGATTTTGGCATGATCAAATCGGTATTTTAATTGTGATTCAAGAGTAACTAGGCGTGTTTTTTCTTGAATCACCACAACATCCGCTAGCCTAGCACAAATTGAGAAAATCTTTTGATGCAGGTATTTGAAGAGTAAATTACTTTTGCCCGTATCAATCTCCAAAGACCAAAAGACCAGTTTAGGTTTCTGGAAGCTTAAGATCCGAAAAAGTGATGCTGCTATGAGTCCAGATTCATCGACCGAAACCAAAACATTAGGTTTGATAGACCATGCTTTTCTCAGGCAAAAAAAATAGTATCTAATTTTGTCGAAAATCCAATTTTTTTGGTCTTTCCAATGATTCCTGTTTTCAATCCAAAGGTTTCGAAGTTGGCGATATTGAACTTTTAGAGATTTTGGGAGAAACTGTTTCCAAGAGTTTGATTTTCGGTTATCTCGGATTTGGGCCGAAGGTGCATTTTTCTCCAAAATAAACTGATTTCTATTGTAATCAGAATGTTGCAATATTTTATGAAAGAAAACATTTTTTGGAAATGGAGGTGGTGAGGGAAAGTTTGATTTTCTGGAAGTGGAAATAATGTGGGTATTTGAATCAGTACGGCTAAAAAGACTGATGGAGTTGATTAGACTTGGATAAACACCCAAAAACTCTTCCTCAAAAAATATTGTAACCTTCAAATGCTTAATTCCACAAGTTCATAAGGTAGTAAACAAGATGATCCACTTGCTTTTGAGTTGTATGTTCTAAGAAAGTTTTTTGTTGCCCTGCTTTTGCTATTTCTTGAGCAGTTTTTAGATTATCAAGTAGATACTTTGCCTTATCAATTGCTTCACTCGGGGTTTTGTAAGTTATAACTTCTTTATCTGGTTCAAAGATTGAATGAATGTCAGACTTGTGGTCTGAGAGGAGACAGCAACCCATGCCAGTCGCCTCAAATAATCGCATATTACAAGCAGAATCTCCTGTCACTCGATTGTGATTATTAAAACAAATTGTATACTCAAACAATTTTTCGAGCATATCTCTGCCATAAACTGCCTTGGACAAAGACCTAACGATATGATTAGGTGTAGTGGGCGGAAAATGAGGTTGATTACTTTTATCCGCCCAAGATTTAAGCCTGTCTGGCGTATGATTACCAAATTTTTTTGATAGGTTTTTAGATATTTTATGTCTAGTTTCAATGAGTAAATGTTTCTTGGTTTTCCGATAAGGTATATCATCGGAAAACAAATCAACAGGAACCATAGCAGATAGTTTCTCTAAGTAGTTATTGCGCTCGGTATGATCAGGATTTTGCAAACCAAGAGTTCCGGTAAAAACTAAACTATTCTTTCTATGTTTTCCCTTGTTTTTATCATGAATCTCTTTGTAAATTGATGGCTCAAAAGAATGGTAAAGAATTTCAGAATTAATATCTAATTCAAGCAATCTATTTCTTAAAATTTTAGAATTAGTAAGAACTAAGTCATAGTTTGAAAAAATTTCTTTTTCATCTCCTTGGTTCGCTCCATACCAAGCAACAAATTTTGTATTAATAGAAACATGTTCTTTAATTGGTTTAATAATATTTCTGTAATAATGTGGAGAAAAAACGAAAATAAAGTCAGGATCGTAATTACATATTTCCCTTATTAAATTATTTTTATTGTGCAAACTCTTCTTGCCAAAACAAAGACTCAGTAAGTCCGCCGAAAATATCTTAGTATCGATATTGATTCTTTGTAAGTATTTTGTCCAGAAACTCAAGAAAGAAGCAGAATCTTTTAATAGTATATTTATGATTTCTTGTTCATTAAAGTTTGAAATATAATTTTTATATTTTGCTAAACTTTTAGGGTAAACGGTTGTTAAAAAGCAAATTTTCAATAAAAAATAAAAATTTAAAAATTGAAGTTATTGAAGTACTTTAGATTTTCATCCTGAACAGCAATGCAATCGAACCAAATATCAGGTGTTTTCTCTGAATATTTAAAAATTCTGTTGATAAAATTTATGTCATCGTTTTTACGGATGTCGATGAAATCTACGAATGTACCCCAACCGTCATAGAGATACAAGTTAAACATTTCATTCGTTTTTAATATACTGAGGATATCTTGTATTTTTTTACCAGTTTTTTTCTTTATTAAAAAAGAGTAAAGTTCAAAAAATATAATTGGTCTTTCATTTAATATAAACTTTGTGCCTGAATTTATTACATTAATATCATAACCTTCGACATCTATTTTAATGAGTTTTATCTTTTTTCTCTTCCTTGGCTCTATTGTATAGAAAACATCATCTAGGGTTCGAACTAAAGTAGTGTTGCTTAATTGACTTTTTTCCTCAGCAACTGCGTTACCTCTAGAATCATCACTAATTTGAAGATTTATATCAATGTTATCGTTTATGAAGCAATTGCTTATTTCAAGGTTATAATCTTTTCCGTTCTTTAATAATATTTTGTAAAAATAATTACAAGGTTCTATACAGATAACCTTTTTTGCATTACCATAGTTTAACATAGAAATAGCAGTATCACCGATGTTCGCACCGATATCTATAACATGGAGGTCGTTAAAATATTTAGATAGATTTTTTGTAATTTTAAAAAGTACTGTATCGTACCTGGGATGTTCCCACTTAATTTTAGGTAGGGCATGTTCAGGCGGGAGATGAACCCAACCGTTATTCGAAATGAAAACCTTTAGCGTCTTATCTTTTACTAGCTTGCCAAGCAGTTGGAAAATACATGTTTTTAATAGATCACTTAAGTGGTCTAAAATGTTTGCATCCCAGTTATTTATTGGGTCAGTCGTAAACAATTTAGATCTTATTCTTTTGATGATTTTCATTTGCCATTAACTTTTATACAACAGATTGCGCGAGCGGATGCGGTTTCGTCCGTTTCAATCGGATGCGGGGTTGGAAACTTTCCATTAATCTTTGCGTCGGTAAGCCATTTTATAAAAACCGAATTCTTACAGGACGATTGATCGGAGATTTGCCAACCGTCTGAACTGTATTTGAAAAATTGTAGTTTTGTTTTTTAAACTCGGATTTTCACTATATATCTTTATGGCGTGTGCCGGATAGATTAAGTTTAAGAAAGCGATTTGATAATTCGAAAGGCTTTGTAGCATTTGATGTCCAAAAAGTGGTGGCTTAACTTTTTGAGAAAATGTTTTCTCAATCGGCCATGGACTTGGAGGCAAATTTTCAATTTCAGACCACTTCTTGAAAATCCCTAGAGGCAAATAATTAGCAATCATTCTAGAAAAATTATGCCTACCTTTAATCGCAGAGTATTTGAGTCTTTCAATTGGCTTTGGCTTATGAATAGTGCCGTGAACTTGGAGAATATTTCCGATATCAGAAATTTTGAGTAGTAACTTATTTCTATTTTTAAAATCAGGTGTGTAGGCGTCTAAGTTGCCAAAAAATCCCAATTTATTGATTCTTCTTTCCGGAATTTTAATTTTATCCAGAACCGCAGGTTCGAAAGAATGTTGGAGTAAATCTGCCGATATCTTTTTTTTATATAATTCGTTAACAAGATGCTTAGAATTGGAAAGTGTGAGATCGAAATTTCTGAAAATTCTCTCATCTCCGCAGTTCGCACCATACCATGAGACAAGTTTGGGTCTTTGGGGCAATACACTAATAAGTTCAGTTATGAAATTACTGTTGATGTAGAAATTTGCGGAAGAACAAAATATGATATCGGGATTAAATCTTTTTATCTTTTCTATACCGATCTGAAAAATCTCGTTTTCTTTCTTGGGACAGAATTGATCTTCTTCTGCCCACTTCAGTTCCACATGAGGTAAATTGTGATGAAATTCTAAAACATTAAAGCCTCTTTTAGTAAGATATTCATTCCATCGAGTATAAGATGACAAGGCATGCCATCGGATAAACTCCATTTGTTCTTCTGAGGATTTATTTTTTAAACTTGGATTTTCTCTGTATATCTTTTCAGCGTGGGCTGGGTAAATTGAACTCAGAAATGCGATCCTCACCGGTTAATTCAAAAATGGAGAAAATGGTTCGAGGCGTTGTATGCTTTGGAAATCGGTTAATTCAAAGGGATCGATACTTTTGTCGATCTGTAAGAGCATGGATTCACCAATGAAAGCCGCCCAAGTGCTCATGGTAGTGGCTTTGGGACCAATGATGTAGTCGCATTTGGATAGTGCGAACATGTCCTGTGCAATGGTCCCTTTGGGAAAAAGGTAATCTCGGTGCGTATCTTCAATTTTTTGAAGTGCTTCACTGTCGTCTGAGCAAACAACCACGCCAATTCTTTGAGAGGGTAGATGCAATGACTTGAAATGGTCTACTGTCTGCAGGTACTGTTCTGGCGATAAGTAAAATTTACCATCGTAGAAACTCTTGTAATCATTTTGGCGAATATGAACGCCAAGCAAGAGATCGTATTTCTTTTTGGTTTCGTTTATTAAGTTTTCGATTGGAAGAATTTCCGATTCTTTAAAGCGAAGAATATCGCAGATTTGCGACCGATGCTTGAAGGCAAGTTCACCTGAACTAAAGTGAAATCCTTTTAGTTCATAAGATTTATTTGTGTCTAGTTTTTGCAGGTCAAATGTAGGGTCGAAGTTTTCAAAACATTCGATCCGCTTGTGCAAGCGGTCCTTAAGCTTCCACTTGATCCGATTGCTCAAACGAACTTTTGGTCGTGGGAACTCAAAGAATTGAAAAGGGTGGTAATCTTCGAAAAAACGAATGTTGGAACTGCCATCATGATAGTTACAAAAAGCGAGGGTGTAGTCTTCGACCCCGAAATTATGCTCAAGGGCATAGCCTAGAGCGTTTGCTAAGCGGAAGAGGACATTGCCTAATTGCCCGTATTCGTGGCGAATAAATATTTTTTTATGCAATTAAGGGTTTTGTCCAGATTGCAGCGGGCGTAACGAATTCAGAACAATTCGTGATACACCAAATATCAATTAATGTCCAATCGAGTAAGATTTCAAAAGCTTCTGCATATTCGGGTCTATCTGAATTATCTAGAATTAAGAATCCACCAGATTTGACTTTTGTCATTGCTCGTCTAACTGACTCGACTCGATGTCTACCGTCGACAACTACCAGGTCGATTGATGAATCAGCAATATTCTTTAGTGGGTAGAGGTAGTCGTCAGCTAGGGGAACCCTAGAATTAGGTTTATTAGATGAAATTAAATGATGTGACCAACGCATGAGTTGCTTTTTGGATGCTCTTTTTTGCACTTCAATGATCCATTCAGCTTCATGTTCGATGGAAGTTAAATTAGTTTTTCGTTCCAGAAAAAAAAGACTGGAACCACCAGCTCCAAACTCTAAAACTTTTGTGTCTTTACTGACGATATGATGCATGAATTGTATGGTAGAGTAATTTATCCATGGGAAAGCTGACTCCATCGTATTTTTTCGCAAAATTCTGTCATTGAACCAAAGTTTTAAATGAAGCCAAAGGCTGAAATTTGTTGACCGCTTTCTGACATGTTCGAGTTCATACTTAAAAAGTTTAAACAAATGATTTAAGGAATTACTCATTTATTTGAATGAGTGTTCCATTAAAATTATAGATTTATCGGTACTGGGAATCATACCTGTACCGTAAAAGTCAGATTCTAAGACCTTTAATTCAAATGCTTCACTTACCCAGTCGATTATCTTTCCAGATTCGTCATCTAAAAAGGTGGTGACAAAATATTTGCCTTGATTTAGCTCAACTTTTGGAAGTTTTAAATGAACATCAAATGTCTTTTGTGATGGAATTTCGATTTTCTTTCCGAAAGTTTTCATGCACAAATGAGCTATTCTGGTCTGATTAGATGTGGAAATACCAAGGCTAAGGCTCAAGGGATCAATCAATTTATTGTAAACTTCAAAGGTCATGAGTATTGTTGCAGGCTTCCCGCAAAATAATGAATCACAAACTTGATCCGTTTCATCTAGAATCTTAAAGCCAATTAATTTACAGTTACCATTACCATCTCTTTTGGTTCGTTCTTTCAAAGAGATATTATTTGAATTACCCATATTTAAGCGATAAGAAGATACCACATCATCAGTTTTCCCAGAGAAGATAATGTTTCCTTCATCGAGTAGTAATGCCGTCTTACATAAGTTTTCAATGGTTGTCATCTGGTGACTTACGAAAAGCACGGTTTTGCCTGAATTTGCGATCTTTTGCATTTGCTTGATGCATTGATTTTGAAACCTTAAGTCTCCCACCGCTAAAACTTCGTCTACAATCAGAATATCTGGATCCAAGTGTGCGGCCACAGCAAAGCCCAAGCGTACCGTCATTCCAGATGAGTATCTTTTGATTGGCGTATCGATAAAGTCAGATATACCGGCAAATTCAACGATTTCATCGAACTTGGCATCCACATCCCGACGAGTCATCCCTAGGATGGCTCCATTGATGTAAACATTTTCCCGACCAGTCAATTCCGGGTGAAAACCAGTTCCAACCTCCAAGAGCGAGGCAACTTTTCCTCGGATCTTCACTTCTCCTTGAGTTGGTTCGGTGATGCGGGAAAGAATTTTGAGCAAGGTAGATTTACCAGAACCGTTGGCACCAATTAAACCAACGACCTCTCCCTTAGGGATTTGAAAATTTAAATCGTGCAAGGCCCAGAACTCGGAATTATTGATCATTCTGGATTGGTCAATTCCAGCAGTTTTAGTATTTATTTGTGCAGGAGCATTTTGTTTCTTTTGACCCCACCAGCGACTAAGGTCTTCCCTGAGGCTAGTCATACCAATGGTTCCCAAGCGGTATTTTTTGGAAAGATTGGTAGCTTTTATTGCGAGAGAGGAGTCCATGAATTATAGATAATCGACAACGCGTCTCTCCGTCCGCTTAAAAAAATACATGCCAGACAACAGGATGCAAAGGGCAACTATTCCCGAATAAATTAAATGTGGGGCCGAAAATGAGCCTTTGCCCAACAAGGCAAAACGGAAGGTTTCGACCACTGGAGCCATGGGGTTCAAGGATGCCCAGAAGCGATACTTCTCTGGAATTTCGGACAATGGATAGATGATAGGGGTGGCGTACATCAGGGCCTGGGCAAGAAACCCAGTGATTTGATTGAAGTCGCGGTACTTTGCGGTAAGTACGGACATCCATAATCCCATACCCAGTCCGAGCGAAGCAACAAGGGGAATAAGAATTGGAAGCAGGAGCATCGCCCAAGTCATGGAGAAAAATTCTTCCGTTGGGATGAGGAATTTATAGATGCAAAAATAGCCAAGAAAAAATACGGCTTGGATAGAAAAGCCAAAGAGGGCGGATGTGCAATTTGCCAATGGGTTGATAAGCCTGGGGTAATAAACCTTTTGATAAATCCCGGCATTAGCAGTGAAGACGGAAGCGTTTCCGGTGAAGCAGGAGGAAAAATAACTCCATATGATAAGCCCGGAATTATAAAAGAGGAGGGGGGGGAGGCTTTCCGTTGGAATCTGAGCAAATTTACCGAAGATGAGGGTGAAGACAACGGTAAGGAAAAGGGGTTGAAGAACAAACCAAGCAGGACCGAGTATCGTCTGCTTATATTGGGCAAGAAAATCCCGGCGTACAAGAAGGTAGAGTAGGTCCCGGTATTGCCAAATTCCGGCAAAGTCAAAACCCGTCCACCCAGTGGATGGTTTGAGTACGGTAATATTTTGCTTTGTTTCGATGAGGCTTAAATAGCGTTAACGCCCAACCAACTTGCGGGTAAGGTCGGCGGATGCCTGCTCGGTGGTTTTTGAGCTAACATACCAATCGATAGTTTTTTGCAGGCCATCGGTAAATTTAGTTTGCGGAGACCATCCCAGGAGTTGCTGGGCAAGGGCGTTGCTCGCCACCCGATTGAGTGGACCAGTGGGTTTGTCGGTTAGGAGTTTGATGGATGCTCCAGGGTTCAGGGTATCGATTACCTGCTGGGCG
>Ga0206130_10007301_pt1 | contig 12282 bp, 14 predicted proteins | sample Helgoland_Spring_9_FD_148637 | JGI IMG/M metagenome (GOLD analysis project Ga0206130, IMG submission 148637) | Pelagic subsurface seawater microbial communities from Kabeltonne, Helgoland, North Sea - Helgoland_Spring_Bloom_20160512_1 | ecosystem: Environmental > Aquatic > Marine > Epipelagic ...
TCTCCAAGCGCTGTATTATATGCAACGACTTTTTGGGCAGCAAGGACTCCACCTTCAACTGTTTTGAACAAGCTCATTGCTGAGCCGAGCGCTATACCACTAAGATCGTAGGTATCACCAATTTTGCGGGCCTCAAGAGATAACAGAATCAGTTCTGCGCCAAAGTTTTCTCTGTCACCACCATCAAGCCATGAAACTATTATGTCTTGATTGGACCCGATGTAGTCACGCAGGAACTGTCGCGCACCAGATATGTCTGGATTGTCATTTACATCACTCAAAATAAAACCATTTTACCTTTATGGTTGAATATTGAGTTTGATATTAGCGAGATTGGGGGATTTTGGGAGTAGAAAGCCTTATTTAATCAAAAAAATAAGGTGGACAGAAAGGTGGTCAGAAAATATTTAAATTTTCTAAACCTCTGATTTATAATATTTTTTATTAGAAAAGTGGTGCCCGGGGGCGGACTCGAACCACCGACACGCGGATTTTCAATCCGCTGCTCTACCAACTGAGCTACCCGGGCATCTTTGCGGCTGCGAATTGGGCCGCCTTGACAATCGGACACGACCCAAACAGATAGCTGTTGTTACAGATAGCTGCCGCGACACGCGCCTGACATGACGGATATAACGGCTTGGCTTGCCGCTGTCCAGCCTGAATTCATCTAAAAAACCAATGGTCGTTTGACCAACAGCGCTGGCAGGGAACTAGCGATCATCCTCATCTTGTGGCGGCGCCATGTCACCCGCAAGAAGTGCGTCGATAATCGTATCATCAGCCGCATCAACCGCCGGAATCGCGTATTTCCCCTGAAACCAATTGCCAAGATCAACATCGGCGCAGCGCGACGAGCAAAAGGGCCGCGCCTTGGCATCAGCTGGCGCACCGCAGGTTGGGCATTTTGGCAGCGGTTTCACCGCGGATTTTGCTGATTCTGATTGCCGGTTTTGCTTTGTGTCACTCATCATTTATCGCCATTTATCCAAGAATATGCGCTGTTTGATTATGCGTATCTTCCGACCAGACAACAAGCTGAAGCGGTCTGTCAAGCTGATCGAGAGCAGATCGGCCCGGCCCCTCAAGCCAAGTGGCCATTGCCTGACTAACCGCCAGCTTGACCGATTGAAAGGCCGGTTGCTTCGTGACAAGCCGCAAACCAGCAAGCGCGTCTTGCGCCGGTTGATCCTGCATCACCGCATCCAGCGCCATTTCGCCATGCGCGATTTGCAATTCCAATAAGCCGCCGCGGGTCATGCCAAGAAAATCTGGTTGGCGCGGGTCATTGGCAAGTGCATCCTGCAAAGCCTTGCGAAATTTTTTGGCTTTTGGAATTGCCATGCGCGGCACATCAATCAGCACCGGCCCCGACATGGCACGCAGCCGGATTTGCCGGGCAATTTCATTGGCAGCTTCATCAAATAGCCGGTCAAAATCGCTTACCCCGTTCCCATCCAGATCGATCGACCACAGCGCATGGCTTTGCTCGCACCATAAATGACCACCACAGGCAAGCGGCGTTTTTGGCAAAACAGCCGCGGCAATCGCGTCATCAAGCAAACAAGACAGCTCGTCTTCGCATGCGGGATCGTCCAACACCGCAACATCGCCAACAAGCCGCTTTGCGCGTGCCAAAAGGCCGCCGCCATCAAAGATAAGTCCGGTTTGGTTTTTTGGCACTTCGCTGGCACCGTTCTGCCACATGCCGACAAGGCGCGAAACCTCAGTAGCAAAATTGGGCAAATTCACCCCGTTTCGGCGCAAAATCACGCCAAACCCAACAGGTAATTCAGGCATTGCTTCGGCTGCCAAGCGTGCCTTTAACGCCGCGCGTTGCTCACTTGGAATCCGGCTTGATAGCCCTATCGCCGCAGCGTCTTCCGGCAGACCAGCAAGAAGGATCATGCAGTCGGTTGCCAATCTGGCGCCAATCATCGCCTGCCACGGTTTGCCATGACGTGGCGCAGCGGTAATGGTCACTGGCAAAATCGCTCCGGCGCTGGCCAATGAAGCATCCGCCTTGCGAAGCCTGACACTGACCATTGCGCCATTACCAAGACGGCCAGTTGCGCGATTCTGGCTGGCAAAAACACGGTCGATGCGAATATTATGGGCGCTGCCAATCAAATTTGGGCAATGAAGCGGATCAAACCACACATCCAAAAGCCGGTTATCTTTGCCGAAAAAAGCCAGCCTTGTTTGGCCAGGGGCGATCTCGTGAAATAAGTTTGTGACGGCAAGATTATGCATGGCCTGCGGCATCATTTCGACGGCGTGGCTTGGCTAGCCTGTTGCCCTGCGCCGCGCCAGCCAGCCGCATCAAGCATCGCAGCAACATCATAAAGGCTGAAGCCAACAATATTCGAATAGCTGCCCTCAATCGCGCGGATAAACCGTGCCGCCAGCCCTTGAATGGCATAACCGCCAGCTTTGCCCTGCCAATCGCCCCTATCAATATAATGGTCGATATCCAGCGCCGAAAGCCGCCGGAACCGGACATGGCTTGTCACGAGCCGGTGACGAAGGCTGCCATCAGGCAAATATAGGGCAATACCACCATAAACACGGTGCCGCCGACCCGACAAAATTGACAGGCAATCACGCGCCTGCTGTTCGGTTTCGGCCTTTGGCAGAATCCGACGTCCAGCCGCCACCACAGTGTCACCAGCCAGAATAAAGGCACCCGCCTGCGCATCCGCTAGCCGCTTGGCAACAAGCAATGCTTTTTCACACGCCATGCGCACGGCGTAATCATTGGGACGTTCTTGGTGATGCGGCCTTTCATCACTATTGGCAGGCAAAACCTGATCGGGGATGATGTGAATCTGTCCAAGCAGATCCAAACGCCGCGGTGACGCCGAGGCAAGAACAAGCTGTTGGAAATTTTGGGGATTTTGCTTTGGCACGCCGACTTGCACTCCTGCTCGTTCGCGTTAAAGCATCATAGCCGCTTCGCAAGCCGAAAGGGCCACACCACATGGCGTGGCGGCTGTATTTATTTAAACCGAAAGGTAATCCGGCCCTTGCTGAGATCATACGGCGTCATCTCTACATTGACGCGGTCGCCAGCAAGCACCCGAATGCGGTTTTTTCTCATCTTGCCACTAGTATGAGCAAGCACTTCATGATCATTGTCGAGTTTAACGCGAAACATCGCGTTTGGTAGCAGTTCTGCTACCGTTCCTGAAAACTCGATTACGCCTTCCTTGGCCATGTTAGCCTTTCCATCAAATGAAATTGAGCCATAGACATGCGCAAATTTGGCAAAAAGGTCAAGTTTTTACTGCGACTGGCTTATTTAAGTAATTTTCCAGCTTTGACTGGATATCGTCACGCACATGACGATAGGCCCGCAAACGTTCTTCGCGTGATCCGGTTAGCTCGGCCAGATTATCAACCGGCCAATAAAGCGTTTCACAATCCATGCTTTGCGTCAGATCAACGGCGGCGGCGTGGGCTTCGGGCGAAAAGGAAATGATGACATCGTAAAATTCGGAATCGAGATCATCAAAGGATTTGGGCTGATGCGCCCCCATATCAATGCCAATTTCCGCCATGACCGCAATGGCAAATCCATCTGGATTGCCAGGTGCGACACCGCATGAATCAACAAAGATCTCATTTGGAAAGGTCACTTTTACCATGGCTTCGGCCATCGCCGAGCGAACCGCGTTAATATTACAGGCGAATAAGATAGCCCCAACACCCTTTTTGCGCGAGCGGTTGTCATCGGCAGCTGAAGTTTGAATGGTCATATCTGGTCTTTGCCCCCTAGCGGCTTTGCAAAACACAAATCAAGGTAAAAAGGCGTCGCGCTGTTTGAAAATCGGTTTCAACCTTGCCTTCAAGTCGTGCCTGCAGCAATTCCGACCCTTCATTGTGAAGTGCCCGCCGCCCCATATCAATGGCCTGAATCTGTGATGGTGATTTTGTGCGAATGGCGTCGTAATAAGTATCGCAAACATGGAAATAATCGCGCATGACGCGGCGCAATGGCCCCATTGCCATAAAAAACTGGATCAAGGGCGTTTCATTGGCTTGGCGAATGTCGAAATGAACATGCCGCCCTTCAAGACGAAGCGTAAGGTGAAACGGCCCTGCCTGTGACTCAAGGCGGAAAATATTGTCTTCGAGGATATCATAGATCGCGATCGCGCGTTCCTGTTCGGCCTCGGCAGATCGACGGGGCTTGCCAGCATCATCAAGATCAATCTTGACGAGCCGGTTTTCGTCTTTTTGTTCCCCGTCCGAAGCCATCACATCCCTACCGGTTCATTCGAATCCGCATCGATAAGGCATGCGCCCCAAGCCCTTCGGCATCAGCAAGCGCAACACCCGATGGCGCAATGGCGGCAAAGCCATCAGCATCACATGCCACAATCGTTGTCCGCTTCATAAAATCGGCAACGCCAAGGCCGGATGAGAACCGTGCGGTTCGCGCGGTTGGCAAAACATGGTTCGGGCCTGCAACATAATCGCCAATCGCCTCTGGCGTATAGCGGCCGAGGAACATGGCACCTGCATGCCGAATTTTACCCGACCAGCCAACCGCATCATCAAGCGCAAGTTCGAGATGTTCAGCTGCAATCCGGTTTGCAAGCGCTGGCATCTCATCCATCGACGGAATCGTGATAATGGCGCCATTATCACCCCATGACTGGCCAGCAACGGCTGCGCGCTCAAGCTGCGGCAAAATGGCTTGTACCGCCGCTGCAACCGCATCAGCAAAATCCGCATCATCGGTGATCAGAATTGATTGCGCGGCTTCGTCATGTTCGGCTTGCGACAAAAGATCAGCCGCAATCCAGTTTGGGTCATTCTGGGCATCGGCAACAACCAGAATTTCAGAAGGGCCAGCAATGCTGTCAATGCCAACTTGGCCAAAGACCTGCCGCTTGGCGGCTGCAACAAAGGCATTGCCCGGCCCAACAATTTTATCAACCTGACCGATTGTTTGGGTGCCATAGGCAAGCGCCGCAACGGCCTGCGCCCCGCCAATACGCCAAACCTCACTTACGCCGGCAAGCGACGCTGCGGCCAGCACAAGCGGGTTTACCTCGCCATCGCGCGCCGGCACAACCATCACGCGCCGATCAACACCAGCCACCATTGCCGGAATTGCATTCATCAAAACCGATGACGGATAGGCAGCCTTGCCACCCGGCACATAAAGGCCCGCCGCATCAACTGGCGTAAAGCGCATGCCAAGCTGGACACCAGCATCATCTTGATAGGCAAAATCTTGGGGAAACTGCTTTTCGTGAAAACTGCGAATACGGTCGGCCGCCAGTTCGAGTGCGGCACGCAAATCACCGTCAAGGTTATTTAAGGCAGCCGCCATTTCATCCTGGCCAACCGCAAGATCGGCAACAGTTTCAACATGCAGATTGTCAAATTTTGCGGTAAGCGCCAACAAGGCCTGATCGCCATTATTGCGGATATCGGCAATGATTGAAGCGACCACATCATGAACATCGCTATCCGATTCGCGCTTGCTATTTAGCAGCGCGTCAAAATCCGCAGCGAAATGAGCGGAATGAAAATCCAGCCGTCGTGCCATATGCCTTTTCCACTTCACCGACGACCCATTGGCCGCCTAAACATCATGCGCTGGCTGTAAACTTGTCGGGTGACCCGCGTCAAGATCAGCAAGCGTAATATCAATTTCATCCGTTAAGAGCCGAAGACTTGACCCACCAGAAAATTCAAATTGAAGACCCACACCTTCGCCTGCCTGTTCTGCCATATCAATGTGGCGAAGCGCAAGAAGGTTGAAAAGCGCATCTTGCCGCATGTCTGGCCAATTATGGTGCTTCACCGCTGCGACATGGCCGATGCAAATGCCGCAAAGCCGGCGTTCGTGAACAGGTTTTCCATCACTGCTTTTCACACCGTCAAGCGGCGGGATTTCCCAGCAAAACCGGTTCGCGACAATGATGAATTGGTTTGTCTTACGGTTGAATTCCATATCTGCGCCCGGAATGATCGCATCTTGTAAAAGGGCAGACACCACCGCAACATCAGCTTCGTCACGCGCCAAAAGGCGCAATTTTCCGGCTCGATCATGCATCTTTACGCAACCTTTATGCGGCGCAGATGCGCCCCGCAATTACCAAGCTTTTCCTCAAGCCTACTATAGCCGCGATCAAGATGATAAATCCGGCTAATCTGGCTTTTCCCCTCGATTGTCAGGGCGGCAAGCACCAAAGATACCGACGCGCGCAAATCTGTTGCCATCACTGGCGCAGGGGTCAGCGCCTCGCGTCCACGCACCATCGCAATGCCACCATCAACCTGAATATCGGCACCCATACGCAGCAATTCAGGAACATGCATGAACCGGTTTTCAAAAATCGTTTCGGAAATGCGTGACGATCCATCGGCAATGCACATCATCGCCATGAATTGCGCTTGCAAATCAGTTGGAAAGCCCGGGAATGGGTCGGTTGTGATATTGGCTGCAACAGGGCGGCCATTCGCAACAACCCTGATTGTATCACCGGTTTCGGTGACGGTGGCACCGGTTTCACGAAGCACCATAAGCAATGCATCAAGCGTGCGCGCCTTGGTCCGTTGCAGCGTCAAATCACCGCCTGTCATCACTGCGGCAATGGCAAAAGTGCCAGCTTCGATCCGGTCGGAAATCACCGCATGCGTTGTCCCGTGCAAATCATCAACGCCTTCAACCGAAATGGTGCCGGTGCCGTGCCCGGTAATTTTAGCACCCATCGCATTCAGACAATTTGCAAGATCGATAATTTCTGGTTCGCGCGCAACATTGACCAGTTCGCTTGGCCCTTTGGCAAGTGCCGCCGCCATCAGCGCATTTTCAGTCGCCCCAACCGATACCATTGGAAACACCACACGGCCGCCGCTTAACCCGCCTGGTGCGCGGGCCTGAATATAGCCATCGGCAAGCTCGACCACCGCGCCAAGCGCCTGCATTGCGCGAACATGAAGATCAACCGGGCGCGTGCCAATGGCGCAACCCCCGGGCAAGGATACGCGTGCCTCGCCATAACGCGCCAGCAATGGCCCAAGAACCAGAACCGATGCCCGCATTTTGCGAACCAGATCATAAGGCGCATCATATTGCTTGGCACCGCCGCGCATGGTGACCTTTTCGCCATCGCGCGTCACATCAACACCATGATGGCGAAGCAAGCCTTCCATCGAAATCGTATCGGCAAGTTCAGGCACATTTTCCAGAACCAATGGCGCATCGGTGATCAATCCGAGGCACAGCAGCGGCAAAGCGGCATTTTTGGCACCGCTGATGATAATATCGCCATGAAGCGGCCTGCCGCCGTCAATTTCCAAACCATCCATGCGCCTGCTAGCCTTTGCTTTCGGGTGTTAAATCAGGGTTTTGTGATTGGTTCATCTAACCATCACCCTTTGGTGAATTGTCCATTTTCGTATTTATGGTCATGTCGGTTTCGGCCGTTTCGATCGCGGGTGATTTACGGGCGCGTGCTTGGGCTTTACGGCGATGGAGATTATCGCGCAAAGCCTTGGCCAACCGGTCTGATTTTTCCCGCTTGGCCTGTTCTGCGGCTGTTCTACCGGTTTGCTGATCACCACCCAATATTACAATTCCTATCTTAATCTATTGTCTTCGACTATCTTATTGCCATCCGTCCTAAATTTAGGCAGGTGACATGGCCTAAGAACAAGCATTTTACCAAAACCACCGATGCAATGATCCACCCTGCCATCCTTCAAATTACCATGATGATATGGCGGATTTATGTCGATTGCCGCATGATCATGCCGATCATTATTACCCTTGTTTCAATTTATAGGCCGCTTTTAAGATGAAATCTAGCAAGGATAGGATCGTCACCATATCAAGGGAACAAGCAGGGCATCGCGCATGAAATTACCAGCTGCAAAACGGCTTTTGCTTCCGGCAATTCTGCTTGCCGGATTGACCCTGTTTTTTGCCAGCGGTGCCAGTGAAGTCATAAGCTGGGCCTTTCTTGGCAAGCATTACGCCGCCATCAAAACCTTTGCCGATGATCATATCTGGCTTGGCTATCTTGCCTTTTTTTGCAGCTATGTTCTGGCCGTTGCCTTTTCATTGCCGATTGCCAGCTTGCTTACCCTTGCTGGCGGTACGGTTCTTGGCTGGCCTGCGGTTATTCTGGTGGTAACTGCGGCGACAACAGGAGCCGGATTGGTATTTCTGGCAGCGCGCAATTTATTTACCGATTTATTGCGCCAGCGCGCCGGTGCCTTTTTTACCAAGCTTGAGAACGGCTTTTCACAAAATGCCTTTTTCTATCTTCTGGCTTTGCGGTTGGTTCCAGCGGCGCCTTTTTGGGCTGTTAATATCGTGCCAGCCCTGACCCGCATGCCATTTCGCCAATTTATGGGCGCAACCTGTCTTGGCATCATTCCCGGAACCATGGTTTATATTTCGGTAGGGCGCGGATTTGATCATATTCTGGCCGCTGGCAAAACGCCCGATCTTGGTGTTTTAACAAGCCCAGAGATTTTACTGCCACTGGTGGGGCTTGGCGCTTTGTCACTATTGCCAATCTTGGTGCGCCGCTGGCAAGCGGCACATAGACCAGCGGCAAAAGGGATAAATGATGAAACAGATTGAAACTGACATTTGCATCATTGGTGGTGGTTCAGGCGGACTAAGCCTTGCCGCTGGCGCCGTGCAGATGGGCGCGCGTGTTGTTCTGTTTGAAGGCGGCCAAATGGGCGGTGATTGTCTGAATAGTGGCTGTGTTCCGTCAAAAGCCCTGTTAGCCGCGGCAAAAGCGGCATATCTTGCCAATGGCAATGCGGCAATGGGCATCACAAATACCCCGCCAAATATTGATTTTGCCGCTGTCAAAGCGCATGTGGCAGATGTAATCTCGCAAATTGAACCGCATGATTCGGCGGCACGATTTGAGGCGCTTGGCGTCACTGTGATTCCAGAAATGGCGCATTTTACCGGCCCGCGCGCGGTGGCATCAGCAACCTATCAACTTCGCGCGAAATATATCGTTATTGCCAGCGGATCACGGCCCATGCTGCCGCCCATTCCGGGGCTGGATCAAACCGATTTTTACAGCAATGAAACTATTTTTGCTGACCCGGAAAAGCCTGATCATCTATTGATCATTGGCGGTGGGCCAATCGGCGTTGAAATGGCACAAGCCCATGCGCGGCTTGGCTGTGACGTAACCTTGGTCGAGGCCTTTCGCATCATGGGACGCGATGATCCGGCCCTTGTCGACATCTTAAAGCAAAATCTTGTGAAAGCGGGCATAACCCTGATTGAAGGCGTTGGCGTTACCGGCCTGTCACAAAAGATCAAAGCAGGCCGCCGAACCATCACCGCCAGCCTCGCCAATGGCAAGCAACTGACCGCTAGTCATTTATTGATGGCGGTTGGCCGGAAACCGGCACTTGACGGGCTGCAGCTTGCCGCCGCAAAGATACGCCATGATGCGAAAGGTATTGTTACTGACCGGCGGTTACGAACAAGCAACCGGCATGTCTATGCCATTGGTGATGTTGCTGGACGGCAGCAATTTACCCATATTGCGGGCTATCATGCTGGCATTGTCATTCGCAATATCCTGTTCAAAATACCTGCCAAGCTGGATGATAGCGCGGTGCCATGGGTGACCTATTGCGATCCTGAACTGGCGCATGTCGGACTTGGCCTTCGTGATGCCGAAGCCCGTTTTGGCGCCGATCAGGTGATTTGTCTTGAAACCCCGCTTAGCGGTAATGACCGCGCGATTGCCGAACGCCGAAGCGAAGGCATGGTCAAAGTCATTGCCCATAAAAAGGGGCGTGTTCTTGGCGCGTCGATTTTGGCGCCCGCCGCTGGCGAGATGATTTTGGCGTGGAGCCATGCAATTGCAACAAAGGCCAAAATTGGCAGTATGGCCAGCCTTATCGCCCCCTACCCAACCTATGGTGATTCCAGCAAACGCGCCGCTGGCAGCTTTTTTACCGCAAAGCTGTTTTCACCGGCAACCCGCAGGCTTGTCCGATTTTTGCTGAAATTCTAAGCGCCTGTTTGGCCAGCGCCAAACGCCGGTGAATGGCCCTGATTTGCGCGGCTATTTCCACTTGTCATTTCGGGGCAAGACTGTTAGTACCTGTCACGAATTTGAGGCATAAGACGCCGCCTCAATCTTGGCCTGTATTTTGCACAGGCCTAGATATCGAAAAGATGCTGCCATAGCTCCAGCGGTAGAGCGCACCCTTGGTAAGGGTGAGGTCGCGTGTTCGAATCACGCTGGCAGCACCATCTTCCCCATGTTAAACAATGTTAACCCATTGAACACACAGGCGATTGTTATGTTTAACATTCGTTGAGTGGTGTAAGATGGTATACAAGCAAGACCCTACTTATCTCTGGTTGAAGGGTAGTACATACTACTTCAACAGACACATTCCCTTTGATATTCAGCCTCACTACAAGTCCTCTAGGGTAGTTATCTGCTTAAAGACCAGCAGGAAAGACCAAGCAATACGTGCAGCCAGGTCTATTGCACAAAGGCTTGAAGACTATTGGATGTCTTTGAGGCTAGCTAATATAGATGTGCCAGCACTGCACCTGCTAAGAGGCAGACCTCAGAAGCTATCTCATTCCTCCTGTATGGCTCTGTCAGAGGCTTTGGAACTCTATCTAAGGCTGAAGGGTGTGAATAAGGATAAGACCTTCCACAGAGGTGCTGAGAGAAACATACAATCAGTAGTAGATGTACTCAGTAATAGACCCTTAGATGAATATTCATCCTCTGATGCTGCTGCTTACAGGGATTATCTTCTTAAACGAGGTCTTACGACTAACTCAGTTAAGAGGAACTTTGCCACCATCAGGTCTGTTATTAATCTAGCCATTCAGGAACATGGTTTAGAATGTCGTAATGCCTTCTCAAAGGTTTACTTACCTGACCTTGACGATGCCAAGAAGCGTAAGCCTATACCTGTTGAGAATATAAAAGAGATACAGAAAGAGTGCATGTCTATTGATGATGAAGCTAGGTGGTTAGTAGCACTCATATCAGACACAGGCATGAGGCTGTCTGAAGCTGCTGGCCTTCATGTTGATGACATAAAGCTAGACTGTGAGATACCTCACATAGACCTCAAACCTCACGCATGGAGGGGGCTAAAGACCAGAGGCAGTCAGAGACAAGTACCACTAGTAGGAGCCTCTCTATGGGCTGCTAAAAGGGTTAAGGAGGCTAGTGCTGCTAGTCCTTATGCCTTCCCTAAATACACATCAGCTAAAGGCACTAATGCAAACTCAGCATCAGCAGCTATCAACAAGTGGTTAAGACCTAGAGTGCTAGAGGGGTGTGTTATCCATTCATTCAGGCATAGCCTCAGAGACCGTCTGAGAGCTGTTCAGTGTCCATCAGACATGATTGACCAGATAGGTGGATGGAGTACAGCTGGAGTTGGACAGAGATATGGTGAGGGGTATGGGTTAAGCACCGTCAGAATAGTGATGGAAAAACTAAAGTCAGCAACGTTTAATGGTGTTGCTGACTTAAATTTGATAAAGAAGATAGGGTCATAACATCTTTTTTATAGAAGCCTCCACCGAACCAAATCCAGTCGCTTTTGTTTTCTTTCCGAGACGCTTTATAATTTTACCATCTTTACCGATGATTATTTTGTTAAAGTTCCAATCCACCTTGTAACCTTCACTTGATGTCCACTCATAAAATGGATGCTGACCAGAGCCCCCAATTTTCACTTTATCCATGATAGGGTACATAACGCCAAATCGATCTGTACAGTAGTCTCGTATTTGAGAGTTAGAGCGAGGTTCTTTACCGTTAAAGCTATTAGACGAAACACCTATCACGGCGAGTTTGTCCTCTCCATGCTTATCCAATAATTTCTGCATACCCTTATACTGAGGGGCAAAGCCACATTTTGTAGCTGTATTCATAACAACAAGGATCTTGCCTTGATGTTGCGCTAATGAGTAGGGCTTTCCATCTTCACCTGTAAATGCAAAGTCGTAAGCCGTTTCTGCAAATGCTTGGCTGGAGCCAAGAAGACATAGGCTAAAAAGCGTGATCATAAGTTTAAACATTTGTCCTTAATCTCCTTCTGTTTTTTTATTCTTTCTATAACAATTTTTAACAATCGCTCATGTGTTCAATGGGTTAACATTGTTTAACATGGGGAAGATGGTGCGGCCGAGATGGGTTAGTTACACCCCTAAGGCACCACTGCCTGTTAAACACAAGCGATAGCCTAGAGTTTACTACTGATACTTAGCTGTCAATAGGCACAGCT
>Ga0206130_10007302_pt1 | contig 12279 bp, 11 predicted proteins | sample Helgoland_Spring_9_FD_148637 | JGI IMG/M metagenome (GOLD analysis project Ga0206130, IMG submission 148637) | Pelagic subsurface seawater microbial communities from Kabeltonne, Helgoland, North Sea - Helgoland_Spring_Bloom_20160512_1 | ecosystem: Environmental > Aquatic > Marine > Epipelagic ...
TTTGATTTGTCTATTCTAAAAATTTCAGTAGGAGTTAATAATGTATAGAATAATCCATTAGTTTCAAATTTAATTTCTGCTCTTCCATCAATAACTAAACCATTCCCTGCAATTTTAGACATGTCCCCTAATTCCGGCTTCCATCTAAACTTAATTTCACCAAATGCAGCAAAACCTCTAGTTGCATCATGTCCAGTTAATCTAGACATTCCATAAACTGATTCAGGATGCTGCGCTGTGTAAATGTTTTGCTCTACTGTTGCATCTTCTATATAGAACATTAATAACTCAGTAACATCAGCAATAACCGAAACTAATTGTGCAAACGGGGAAGCTGCTGTAAAAAGAACGCCAGATCGCTTATATACCCTAGAGATATATGAGGATGCATCTTCTCTAATTTGAGTAGCTGTAGTCCTAATTCTATTTAAAAATTTTAATTCGGCCATTTCTTGTTTTACTTATAATTTATGCACGTACAGAGACTGAGTACTTATTATCTATCTTAATATCTATATAACCGATATCTCGAACTAGACCTTTTTCAAAAGTAACATCAATCTTCACATTGTGTTTATTAGCCAAGGGACAATATGCTGTCAATTGGTTTCTTATTTCCTTTCTAATTTTATATTCTGCGAATCCAAAAGTAAAAAGCATATCCTCTAGACTACATCCAAAATCAGGTTTACCTAGAACTTCACCCTTCCTAGTAAATAAAATAGTCTCAATTTGAATAATGAGTTGTTGTATCTCATCTTCAACTTGAAGCTTACTAATTTCAAAATTTGGGTCTCCGTATGCTTTAATATAAATCTCCATCCGTTATATATTCGTTTTTTATGAGTGGAACATCCAGTCGACTCCCTCATCTCCCTTTATTTCTTCTTCAATCTTTTCAAGTTCTTCATCTCCCATGTCTTTAATTGCTCCATAATCAAATTCAACATTACCGGGCATTGCAAACTTAAAGATACCTAACTTAGCTCCTAATGATTGTTTTATTTTTGCACTAATATATCTAAAGAAGATCTCATCCTCGTACAGTGCGCAGTCTGAGATGGTCTCATAGACCTCAAGGATAACATCTCCCTTTGGAGTGTCACCCATAATCTTTAAATCACCAGTTAATTGTGAATAATTATAAGAGATTGGATTATTTAAGATCTGTCTAGACATATCTGCTAAAGAAGCATTAAGTACATAGAATTGTAATTCCTCTGCTTGTTCAGCAGCACCGGAACCTTCAGTCATTCCTCTAAATAACATCTTCTCCATAGAGAAATCAGATCCACTTTGGAATCTAACATCCATTCCACTACCAGCTGTATTCCAGCCTGATGCAAGATCATACAATCCATGAACAGAATAGACTTGTCCACTGCCATCGACACCTGCGCCTGGTAGTGTTAAAGTCCTATTGTCTTTAAAATATTGCGTTGAGAATATTGAATGTGGTATATGGTAATAGTTCTCCTTTACAGAATATTCGTACTTCTTATAGAACCATTTCTTAGCTCTTTTAATAATATTAATTATCTCACGCTGTGGTAATTGTACTGGAACCATACAAGCTCCAGTGATATCATCACTAATTTCAGTAAGAAATGCATTTAAACAGTTATCACCAAAATCCCTTGGTGTATTTAAACCAGTTTCATTTCCGCTTCTAATTTCACTCATTTTATTATTTTATTTTTTTGCTTACTACTATTTCAGTATCTTCAAATCTAGCAGCATTAGTTAGAAAACCTTCTCTAAATATACCGCCAATCATTTTACCTTTAAAAACACCGTCTCTACCAAAGACATAACAGTTAGTTAATTCACAACTACCATGTACATATGATGATTCTATTTTAGATTCTAATACATTTGTATTTCTATAAAAGTCACATCTTAATAGATTAGCACCCTTAATAGTACAGCCATAAAAATTAGAAGCCTCAATATTACCACCGAGCTCACAATTTATAAAGTCATATCCAGTTAATAAATAACAAAGTCCTAACTTACCATCTTTGACTTGTATGCGGCCGATGTCGCTGTCATAGTTGATTATACCAGAAGTCATTCCGCCGCTTATAATTAAATCCATTACGTTAGCTTTTATTTTAGCCCATTGTAATTGAATAACCTGTGGGTGGTCTTGTAAATCTACTAATAAATTTATATCCGGCCAGTATTTATTAATCTTAGTCCAGTCTTTAAGTGACTCAACTATAGGTAGATTCTTATTAAGAATCTTTTTAAGTTCAAGTTTGTTTTCTTCTGTAAATAAGGGAGCGTTGCATGAATTCCACATTTGCATTAGGAACATTTCAGTAAGATATGAAATCTCTTCTACTTTATTTTCATAATCAGCACCGCCTAAATACCTAAACTCTAGATAATTCTTTTGAGCTTTTTCAAAATTAATCCCATAATATTTTGTATCTGCAAATTTATAACTATGTGATGAAATATTACTACCATCAAAGAAATAAGATTCAGTTTTAGGCATTACCCATTTTATACTTTTAGCATAAACAGAATCTTCTCTACTTGGAAAGAATTTGTAAACTTGTGCCTCATTAAAATCAAGGATAAACTTTAAGACATTCATCTTAGAGATCATATCCTTATCACTTAAATATTTTTTATCAAATGATAAATTAATATGAATAGATGCCCTATCAGTAGTGTACCCGTTCTCTCGGATCCACTTTGACATGTTAGAAATCAGAATCTTTGCGTTCCTGTATGGAATAGCACCAGTAACTAGTTCTATTAACCCCTTACCACCAGACATGTCTGGTTCTAATTTAAATTCATCAGCAGATGGCTGGAATTCTGAATGGGCCTTATCTTCTAATCTAATAGGTCGGCCTAGGAGGTCACTCAATGATTTTCGAGTCTCTTCTAGGCCGATATTAGAATAGAATTCGAACTCAACCCCAACCAATGCTGAGTTTAGTATTGAGTCGCGAGATGAATCCCTATTTAATTTTTGTATCATATGAGTGTGATATTACGTTTGAATATATATCACACTTAAAATACTTTAGTTATTAAGGCATTTTTAAGAATACCTTTTTGCTTTCTGTATCAATTCTCGTGATCTGCACGGTAATCTTATCCCCTGGGCTAAAGACATCCATTAAAGAATCTTCTAGTTCACTAACATGCAGTAGGCCTGTTATACCCTCTTCAATATTAATAAATAATCCATACTCTTTTTTAGTTTTTACAATAGCTTCAACTGTTGTAGGGATTTGATATCTTGTAGCAATATCTAACCAAGGATTAATAACCATATTATCCCTTTGTGTTAAAGTAATTTTAGTATTGGAAACAACATCCTTTACTTTAAATTTAATCTCATCACCTGGTTTAATTTCCCTAGCCTTAAATGCTGGCATTATTTCATCATCTAAATCATTAACGTGAATCATACCAGTTAAGCATTTATTAAATTCAACAAAGATACCATACTTAGCAGTACCAGTAACATTACCAATATATTCAGCATCCTTATTATCTTTAATAGATTGAATCTCATTAGGAATCATAGCTTGTAAATATTTTCTATGTGATACTACAATTGTACCTCTTTCTGGTGAGAAACTCACTGGAACAACGTATAATTCAGATCCAATAATAGATTCAAAATCATGTAGTTTGTTAATTCCTGCAAGTGAACCTGGCATGAAACATTCAACGCCTTGTACATTTACAATATAACCACCATTTTCAATCATATGAGAAACTGTACCTACCCATGCAGTATCTTCACTCTCAACACCAGATCTTAGGTCTAAGAATACTTTATGCTTAATACCACCTGTGATAGATCCAAGAATGTGTGAATTAGATTTTGCTGCAAGAATTAAGACTGAAGTTTCATCTCCTGGTGATAATGCTTGAACTGCTTCAGATTCCTTTTCATATTTAATATAAATAAGTTCTCTGTATCCAACATCAACTGAGATCATATCATTGTTCATTGCATGAATCTTACCTCCGTAGATTGAACCTTCTGTAACATCAGGAAGTACATCTGCGGATGGGTGTGTGTTCATTAGGTTATAAAGTTCTTGGGCATATGGTTCCCTAGAAAAAACTTTATCACCATTCTTTGTCTTGATATGTGGGTTGTGTTTTTTGGTTCTTGATGGGCATGTAGCTTCATAGCCATCCCAGTCAAATTCACCAGTTTCATTAAAATAGCTTTTTTCAGTTATGGAAGCTTTCTCCACATTGATTTCAGATTGAGGTTCTGGAAATCGATCGACCTTTTTGTCTAGAGGCACCGTAGTGATTCTAGCTCGTTTGCTTTTTTCGTTCATTTTTTTATATTAAGAGTGTAACATATTATATATCCACTTCTCCCACTAGATTTAGGAGTCAATGTTTGTTAACAACTTTCTGCAAAATAAGTGCCATTTTATTTTTTTATGTCATACTTTTTTATTATATTACACTTGTAATTAAAAACAAACACAAACTATGTCAAATACTTCTACTTTTTCTATTTCAAATCAAAGTCAATTCGAAGATGCTCTTTGTTGGGTATCGGATCTTTATAAAGATGTTAATGGATTTAGACCCAGGGGGTATAATTTTCATAAATGGTCTTTCCAGGAATTGACTGATTTTATTAATGACCTTTCTGAGGTTAGTGAAAGGCAGGAAGCCGAAGAAAAGGCTTGGGCTCAGAAAGCTGTTAATGACGTAATGTCTGTAGGGGCTGACTGTAAAGAGACTGCTTTGCGTTGGTTAGATCAGGCTGATGCTTATTTCATATATGGTGATGATGAGTTCTATGCAGACAGTATTGAAAAATACGGTTGGGCATCTAAAAAGTTTGAATTATGCTAATTAAAAAACAAAAAAAATATGAATAAATTTAATGTAAATGAAGTAAAGTGCAATGGCATTGGTGGCAAAGGTTATAAGGCAGTCCTTAAGCATAAAGATGCAATCCAAGGAATTTGTCAAGAAGTTAGAGATCTTATAGGCACGGAGGAATTATATTCATTAGCTACTATGGATACAAATACGGATTATCATCGAGGTCGTCGATTTGAAGAGGTTGAAGATAATGCATTCCGATTAATTACTGGTATCGCGGAACATGTAAGTTCTTATATGGAAGACGAAACACTAATAGAGATGCATGTTGCATCAATTCTAAAGATGCTTTCTACGGAAGATAAGGTAACACTTGTTGTGGATGCATGTCGCGACTGTGCGTCCGCAGACCATTGGTATACTTTCGAAAAAGATTGGGGTTAAGATACAACTGGCACAAAACCAACCATTGGAATTGGAGGCCCTGGTGTTGGTATACCACCTAAATAAATTAGCTTAAATTCTAATAAGTGCAAAGCATAGACTGCTGCTAATGCTGTTGCTACTGTAACAGCAGGTGGTTGAGTCGCTGGCACTTTGTCAAAAGTCTTACCGCTATTTAATGCCCTTCTTATGCCCTTTGATAATCTAGACATACTTCCATAATACACAGGAACATAAATTCCACCAAGTGGCAGATTAACTAACGCTGGCAGCATAGCTGGCATTGGCGTGAATGGTTGTATTAAATGGGCATACCAAAATGCAATAGTAGCAGCAGCTATTTTTTCATAAGGATCCTGTGAATCCGCATAATTAAAATCAATATTCACCGGAGTTTCATTTAAGTCACATTCATCAGCAGCAGCCTTTGCATCAATTGCCATTTGAATTACAGATTTATAAATAGTCCCAGCTCCCGAAGTGCTCATTTTTTGCTTTAGCGTTACCAATGTATCAGAGCCAGATATTGCTGGATGTCCATTCCATTTTATTTTATACTCACGCTCCTCATAGTTATTTTTAACATAACTACTATCTTTGTCATAGTAAATATGCTTTAAATTAATATCAGAGTCTACAGCCCAATCATTACCACCGTTCCAATCCACCTTTCTACCATATGTGTATGTAAATAATACTATAACCTCATTTGTTAAAAACTTAGGTCTATTGTTATCTACGGTATGTGATACTTGTATTTTATATTTAGACAACGGGCATTCTTTCCTAGCAGTGTCATATCGAGAGTATGGCCAAGGTACTGTCATTGGGCTCTTTTGACCCTTTAAAATCCTCTTATACATGTCATCTACTACATGGTCATAATACACCCATTCATATTTTTCATAATTAAAATACAAGGGCCTTGTTTCTAAATACGTTGGGAAAGCAAGATTAATAGAAGCCAATACATGACTTTCAACATTGTTAATTAGAGTTTGCCAGTCATATCCAGCAGCAGCTATGTTATCTCTAGCCTTTTTGGAAACATTAAAGTAAGGCCAAGCACCAACTGTTCTATTTCTAAAATCTGATTTATAAAAATTAATATCATTGCCCCCATAATAAAGACTACCTAGTCTTAAAATCCAATCATAAAAATTTATTTTTTCAGTGATGTTTAGAATTTCCTCAAACTCTCTAATTAGTTTAGTTGCAATTAGTTTTTCAACTTCATGCTGTGGCTGTCCATCTTCAATACAATGGAATTCATTAAACGTAAACTTATGGAGATTCATAGTAGAATCGTCCTTGTACTTTTCTATAAAAGCAATAAATTTCTTCTTTCTCTTCTTCTCTTCCTCAATTGGATCTGGTTCCTCAATTGGATCTGGGCAAAGATCAGCAAAGGCTTCATGGCTTTGTTTACCCTCTTTGATAATATTTCCATCTGCATCCTTTGTATCCATGAGCGGTAGATCACCTACTCTATATAATTGTTCAAAGGCTTCGCCATAAGCTAGCTTAAGCGCAAGATCTGCTGCTGGGTTTGCTTGTCGCATTGCCCCAAGTGGAGTTTGTGCTGTATTAATAGCAGCAATATATTCTTCTGCTAGAGCTTCACCAAAGTCTCTTCTACCACTCGGGGTAGTAAATGGAATATAATCCACTCCAAAGTTTGGATTACTTGGAGGTATTACTGCACCTGGATATGGTTCACCTCCAGCGCCAATTCGCATTGGCTCATTAGCAATAGAACCTGGGTTTGTAAATTCTTGACTAGATAGTAGTTGCGTAACGTTTGGTATGAATGTTGGCCATAATGCGGGCATAGTTATTTACCTTTTTGTTGATAGTCCGGATGTGTAGCTGAAAGTTGTCCAACAACAACCGGCGTTGGTGGCATTGGAGGACCAGAAGGCCCTATTCCAGTTGGATGTATATGTGTATTATAGTCATCTAGCCACATTTGTAACCAATCTTGTAAAGACTGACCTCTTACTGCTGGTTGCTCTTCGTCAGCACCGGTTTCGCCAGTATTTGAGATAAAAATATCACCACAGTCTAAAAACATTTTAGCATCTGTGCTAATCTTAATAAAACCTTCTTCATCAATTTGAATCATTGGTCGCTCCTTGGCTCCAGAGCCACGCGTTATGACAAGGCCATCTTCCGGTGAGTGATATATCCTCAAGTTTCTTTCAGCGTCATAAACTAAGCTTATAACATCATGAGGGGCGTCTGATGCATTAAGAACATCATCTTTTAATTCTGTATTCTGGTCTATTTGAAACCAATATTCTGGGTGGTAAAGATTACCATTGTCAAAGCGGACTGCTACTATATCACCAACTCTTGGGACACTATGAGAGCCAACTTGATCTCTATTCATTGGAGTTGCCCATGGGATAGCAGCTTCTGGTAAAAGATCAAATTTGCCAAATACCTTTACCCTACACCTTCCATCATTTAATGGGTCTGTATTTACTACGACTTCGCCTAACCAATGCCCATCTCTAAGGTTATCTACAACAAATTCATTTTTATTCATAAACGTTATCCTTTGTTAATGTGTCATTATTAGCAGCAGGCTTATCATAAACACTACTTTTACCTAGATCATCATTATCAGGAGCAGTATTGCCATAAACATTTTCTTTTGTTAACGTGGAATCACCACCTGGAGTCTTATCATAAACACTACTTTTACCTAGATCATCATTATCAGGAGCAATCTTATCATAAACGCTTTCATTTATAGGTGAATTACTATCAGGTGTTGCTGCACCATAAACTTTATCTGGGCTTATTGGGGTTTCGCCTTTAGGTTTTGCTGAAGATTTAATACCCTTGGCTACTTGTCCTGCAGCATTTATTAATCCATTAATACTTCCAGCATTAATAGCATCTTGTACAGTACCTAGTGGATTTACACCATATACATTATCCAAGAATAATTTGCCTGTTACGTTTTCAACAGCTGAATTAACTACATTTGCCAATGGACCGCCCAAGAGAGCACCGTGTGCATTTCCTAAACTGCCACCCATTCCAATTCCATCTGTAATGTTAGTGACTTGACTTACAACTCCCGTTGCTCGGTCTTTAAGCTTAGCCATTTTACTTTTAACCTTATCTCCAAGTGGGGAGCTCTTTTTCCCTTCCTCTGCCGGTTCTGCACCACTTACATCAGTAGCTGGATTATACGCATTCGGAGCTGCTGTTTTCTTAGGAGGTATATTAAGCTCCTCTTCACGAACACCTAAATGCAAACCTGGCTGGTATGATGGGTTTTTTACAGTAGAATATGAGAATGCAATCTTAGACTTTTTCATATCTGGATTCTTATTCAACTCGGCTAACATTTCTTTACCAGATTCCATATCAAATAAACAACGCCCAAGTTGAACATGTATAAATGGCTTCACATCAGCAGCCAAAGCCGGAGCAATAACATAGCCATCATCTTTTAAATCAGAATTACTAGGTTGTTGTCCAAATAGATCAGTTTCTCTAGCTGAAATTGTCTGTTGGAATGTACGAACTTCAGTTACAAATATATCAACTGAAAATATTCTAAGTCTTTCCGGTATAACTTCAACCCAACGTTGATAGTCAAAACAAGCATCTCGATATAGCTTCATTAAGGTATTACCCATTAACTCAACATTTTCTTCAAGGCATGTTATTTCTATTTTATTATCTTTACCCCAATATGGATCTTCCATTTTATTGTAGGTTTGAGTAGTCTCTAAGCCTGACAACTCTTGCCAAAACCAAGGCATCTCTCTATTAATCTTTATCAATAGCTTTTGAAAATTAGCAAGGCTTTCTGCGTACTTATCACCTTCAGTACCGCCAATAATATTTTTTAAATAATGCATAGCACCTCCAGTCGGGTGTAGCAATGGTGAATTGCCAGCGTCACCTACATTAAAAAGCATAAAAAAGCTCAATAACGTAGGATCTTCATTAATCTTACGTAGTTCTGTGCCCTTTCTAAAATATTCTATGCCCTTCAGTTCCATTAATTATATATTCTATTTTATTAGTTACTAGAATCACTACCCATATTAGCCTCTGTTATTCCAGATAGCCTACTTGGCCATTCTCTTCTTAAAAGTGTAAGTTCTTGTATCATCCCATCTTCCATTGAATAGTTATAATTAATATTCTCAATTACATAATACCCACTTAAAAATGTATCTAGCATTTGGTTAGGGTCTTCTTCATTAGTAGTTTCTTCTTCAGTATTAGCACCGCTGATAGGATCATCATTAAATCCTTTTTCTTTTTTTACATTCTTTAATGCTTTTGCAGCCTCAATTTTAGTTTGATCATATGTATAAATTAGGACTGGAATCTTTTGAAACTTATATATAGTTGGATTAAATTCCTCTAATGTAATATTAAGTTTCATTTTATTTAATTCAGCATTATTTTGCACATTAGCCATTTCAGTGTAGAGCTGATCTTTATGTACATTACCCAAACCATCCTCACCGGTATTTAACCTACCCATATATTTATATTTGACATGCTCTAAATAATCATCTTCGCCCCTTCTGCCTTTTAATGGTTCTTCAAGATCATTCATCTCTAAAGATGTAAGAGCTTGTATATTAAATTCTAGTAGTTTAGTATCAGGGTTATTGTTATCATAATATTGAACATTGCGCTCATATCCATTCCTCATGCTAACTTCATTTGAATTATTAACAAGTCTATATTCCTCTATATAATTACTAGTCTTCCTTGCATTTGTATGATTGCTAAGAATTAATTTAGTAGGTATATTATCTTCAGTTTCATCAACTGATGGGTCTTCAGCAGTACTCGATGCTAATGACATAAAAGTATCTTGTAAATCCGAAATACTTCCATTTACCGAATTAAAAACCATATTAACATCAATAAAGTTTAAATAATAATATTGATCTATATAAAATCTTTGGAATGAATCATCACTAATATATGATGAATTAACAATATCTTTAATTAGATCAATAGTAGGAGTAAATCCTTGTATCCTAGTCATTGAATCATCAGCAAGATCTATATTAGTCGCCAATCCAATTTTTAAATCTCTAGCAATAAGTTCTAAATGATCTAATGATGTTCCAAAAGGCAACTCGCGACATGATTCTGCATAGAGCCTAGGTATTTTAGCTACACCAGAGACTATAATCTCAGGAGGCTCGTCCTCAAGCCCAGTTTCAGATGAGATACTAGTAATTTCAAAATCCATATGGACAGCCTTAAATGTATCGACATTTTTTGAATTAATAAAAAGAGTAACACAATCACCATCCCTTGGTGAGAAATCAGTGCCAAATGCTTTATTTCTATCAATTAACTCTAAGGATATAGTTGGTAAGTGCCCACTCATATTAATATCACATGCTGCAATATCTTTATCACCAAACACATAACCATTAATTTGCACAGAAGGTATTACAGCGCCAACCGTCTTGGTTTGCTTTTCACCACCGTCTGATTCCTCACTAACATCTACAAGTTCAATTGCAGTAGGATCTATTGCTGGTTCAACAACTGCTAATATGTGCTGATCTAATTCCATAGTTTATTTATTTTGCACAAGGTGAATCAGGGCCTGTTCCTGATGTTCCATTTCCTGTACCACCCGGATTACCATTGCCTGTATTATTACCTCCATATCCATCTGCTGCTGTACCATCAGTTGCTGCATCGCCTGTTCCAGCAGTACCTTGATCACCAGTTGCTGTATCCCCTGTTCCTGAAGTTCCACCAGTTCCTGAAGTTCCCGTTGTACCACTTGTTCCAGAAGTTCCTGAGGTTCCACTTGTTCCTGAAGTTCCATCTAGCTGAGCTAATAACGAAGCATTAAGCGCAGCAGTTTGTGCCTGTTTGCCCATTCTAATAATACCGCCATCAAACTCATAAGTTTTCTGTCCAGTTGGAATAACATTAGGTGGCAAAAGTTCATCTTTACCATACTTCTTTTTAAGAGCCTCTATTCTCTTAGCATCCTTAACAGAAAGTCTTTTAGTATCTGTAAATTGAGTCTTTACTATATTTGTAGATTCAGAAAATACAGGTCTTTCTAAACGATAATAAGCTATTGTATATTTAGGAATCCTAAGCGTTTCGCCTTCTTCAATAGAGAAAGGATCCGAAATATTATTGTACTTTAATATAATGTCAGCCATTCTATGGTCACCATAATACCTATCAGCTATTAAATCTGGGCGCCCCACTTCATCGGAATTAACCATATGTTTTGTCTTGAGTGTATTATCACTAAGATCTCTAAAAAACATAGTAGGCTGGACCATGAGAAGCTTTGTACCCTCAACAAGCTTGTTTATAATAGTTTTTAATTCCATAATATTATCCTGAAGACATGTCTGAAATTCTATCAGCCAGCCCACTTTTTAATTTTTTATCTTTATTACCATATTGCGAAATATCCACAACATCATCAAGATCTCTAGCACCTGGAACATCTGGCGTTAAGTAGAATCTACCCTTGCCTGCGTTAAACATACTTTCAATTTCACCTTTATCTCTTGGCCTTGCAGGCTTAAGAGAACATACCATTTTCATTTTTGTTGGAAAACCTTCATAACCTAAAGGACCTTCAAATGTGATTTTAGAGTTCTCTAAGGCAAGATTGCCAACTACCATAATAGGTGCCATCGGATTACCGATAGTTAAATGCCATTGTCCTGTTGGATCACCAGTTAAGAATGCTGCGGCTGTTTGACCACCCTGAGCACCTCCACCACCAAGTAGCTTCATAAGACCACCACCAACAAGATTATCTAATATTTTTGAATCTCCAATTCCATTTAAACCTTTAGAAAGTATTCCTTCTGCTCCAGCCTTTAAATCGCCTAGGCCAGATTTCATTTTTGTAGAGATACCTTTAACAACTGACTGGGCAAACCCAGCATAATCACCATTCTTAAGTTTTTCATAATCGCCAAATGGTTTACCAGTAGAACTTGCTCCTGAACC
>Ga0206130_10007305_pt1 | contig 12277 bp, 3 predicted proteins | sample Helgoland_Spring_9_FD_148637 | JGI IMG/M metagenome (GOLD analysis project Ga0206130, IMG submission 148637) | Pelagic subsurface seawater microbial communities from Kabeltonne, Helgoland, North Sea - Helgoland_Spring_Bloom_20160512_1 | ecosystem: Environmental > Aquatic > Marine > Epipelagic ...
ACTGTGCCGTCGCTATCGCCAGCCGTGATCGACAGCGGTAAGGTCGAGCCTAAGGTGACCGTATCAACGGGGCTCTGCACGTCGCCCACTGTTGGCGCAACTCCTGGAACCACTGTCACTTTAATCGGCGTGGCGGTAAAGCCAGTGCGCCCGGTAGTCGAGGTGGCGACGGCATAGATATAGTAGGTGCCTTCCGATGGGCGACTGAATATAGCCGAATAAGGCGTCGAAGCATCTGATCCAATCAAGTTGCCCGAAAGAGGGTCTCCCGGAGTATTCCGGTAAAAGAATTGCACCTCACGAATCGTGCTCCCCGAGACTTGCGCACTCGCGAGTAGATCGAGGGGCTGATTCGCCTGAATCTCGACATCCCCCGTTGGAGTGATGAAATTGACCACAGGCGTAAGGCCCGAGATCACATTGACGAACACTGGTGAGGAATTGACTGAAATCGCATTCTCATCGGACGTGACAACCGCGACAATCGTAGCAGCCAGCTGATCGGCATCGCCCACCAGCGATGGCACCCATTCAAGTTCATAAATTGAAGAACCCGCTTGGCGTGTACCCGCGCCAATTAAGGCGTCATTGACGTAGAACTCAACGGAGGCGACGTCATTAGTATCGCTATTTTCGCCGGTGACATCGGCACGCAGCAGGACAACCGAGCCCGACTCCACTGTAGTCCGCGGAGTTTCCGGGTCGGTATTGCTGAAACTGGTGATCTCTGCACTCGGCAGGGTATCCGCCACCACCGAGGTGACATCGATGCGGCTTGAAACAGTCTGGCCAGCTCCGACCTCTTCGACCAAAGCGAAGAAAGACAGTGCACCTCGCTCATCCACTTGCCAATCAAAAGCAAATTCAGTGGAGGCATCGGCCGTGCCCAGATCGCGCACCGTGCCGTCGGCCTGGATAAACAGCTTATAAGTCAACGTCAAAGCCCCTTCATTCACTGCGGTCGGACGCGCGGAAAGGGTGACATTACTCCCGAACGCAATAGTGCTGTTGCTTGTCGGTGATGTCATCCGAACCGCCGGCGATCCCACATCCGTGACGGAAACTTGAATAATAGCAGCAAATACGTTTACGAAGAAATCAGTGGGTGTGTTACGTCGATAAATAACCGATGCCGTAATTGACTGATCTCCGATACGGTCAAATATATAGTCTGCTGAAATAAAATCAGATTCCACCTCGGTAGTGTAAACTTCTACTCCATTTACATAAAAGCTAGCGCGCGTGAAAGAGTAATTCTGACGGAAAATCGCGCTCCCTGCTGTTTGCGTGACACTTGCAGCCAGTCCGACCGTCTGGCCTAATGTAAACTCCGTATTGATTTGGCTATTTGGATTCACCAATGTCAGTATCGGTGTTTCAGCAAAAAGCACCTCGGCTGTAATCTCGACGGCGGTCGAGGTGGCGACATTTCCATTGATATCCTCCGCTACAGCTACAATTCGGAGGGGACCATCGCCACGGGGCGTAGCCAGCGTAACGAACGGCGGCGCGGTGAGTACCGCTTCTTCCTCGCCGTTGATGTATATAGTGACTGACCTGATCGAAGATTGGTTGAAGGACTCAGTCCCCAGATCATAGCCAAGGGCACTGGCGGAGATAAAGAAGCTAGAGGAGGCGGAAATGCTTATGCCTGGCTCTGGGCTGGTAATCGCCACAAAAGGTAGACGAGCTGTAGGGGTCGTCGGCACGACCACGTTACGGTCATAGACAAACACATCGCGCTGGTTGTTAGAATCAAGCGGCTGTCGATTGGTGCGATCAAAGCGTAGGCCGCCAGCGTTGGTGGCATCCGATGCAAAGGCGATGAAGCGGCCATTGGCACTCAACGCAGGCATACGGCTCGAGGCACTATCCGCAGTGTCCAGCACTTGATTGGTGCGATAACCGAACTTATTCACACTGGCACGACTCGTGTCGGTGTTGTTCACTTGATCCAATGTGCCCTCCCCAGAGAGGTCGCGATCACGGAAATAGACGTTCGAGGAACCTGAGTTCAGTGGGCGAATAATTTCACCCACTCGAGGCGTGTCCTCAGTCGGACTTTGCGGCTTATAAACACGTGAGCCATCGCGTATAACAGAGATGCCGCCGGTCAGCGAACGGAATGCCACGATGCGACCCGAGCGATCCAACGCAGGTTGCAGGCTACCAAAAACCAATCCACCGGGATTGCCCAAGGAAAAGTCATTAGATCTTCCGGTTTCAGTGCCACCTTGCGACATATCGCTAGTTAAAAGGACTAGAGATGTGGTCTCGATCTCTTGATTGCCTTGCTCACCAGGAACGGTGTTAAACAGTTGGATGGATGGATTGTGACCGTCCAAACCAAGATTATTAAAGATCGCGGTCGGCGCATCAGAGGCATAAGCGACCATGTTTAAGTTCGTAGTATCATTAATCGCAGTGGCCAAATTATCGCGTGTCTCACCGGTCGTGGCGCCAATAATGACATCCAAGTCAAAGGTAAATGTAACCGCCGGATTAACACCATCGTTAAGCGTCACTACATCGCCAGGGCCTGGCTGATTCGCAGGGATATTATCTGTACCGATCGCACCCAAAAACTCAATCGAACCGAAGGCAGCACGTGGATTACTGACACTGGCACGGGTGGTGACAGGGACGGCTGGAGCGGAGAAGTCGCGGACAAAGATGTCTGCGATCTCATTGTTGTCGTTGGCAATCAAGTCGGTCGCGACCGAGGCGAACGCAATCTGCAGGCCGTAAGCTGCCGAGGGGCCGCCATTAATGGCAGGCTCAGTGCTGTTGGCATTACCGCCAGCACCAGTAATATTGACACTAACCAAAACGGGTTCACCCACCGGCACGCCATCAGGGCCGAGTTCACGACTCCAAATTTGCGTGACAAAGCCATTGTTAACTACGCCCAAATTCGACGCTTTGGAGGCGAAGGCCACCACACGGCCGTCCAACGAAATTTTCGGGGTCACGGCATCCTCGTCAGCTGCAGTTCCCGCAGAGGCGGACACCAGGTGCGTAGCGGAGATGCCATCAAAGTCGCCTGATTGAGTTGGGTCTCGGTCATGCACGAAGACCTGCACGACGCGGGAGGCGGTAATTGTCGCCTCATTGGCGGCATCCAGATTAGTCGCCAACGATTCAAACACGATGAAACGACCATCTTCACTAATCCAAGGTGTATAGCAGTCGCCATTGGAGGCGAGGCCATCCACATCACTTGATACCCGGACAGTGCGATCTAACACCCTATTGTAAACGTAAATCTGACTACCGCCGCCTTGCGCGTCCGATGTCAGATTGGTCGCCAAAGACTCATAGGCAATATAGCGACCATCCGCACTGATTGAAGGATTGAAGCTATTGCGATTACCAACCACCCCATTATTTGAGCGACTGATCAATGTCACCGCATCAGTCTCAGTATTACGCAGATAAATATAGAAATTATTCAAATCCGGTCGATTTGAGTCGAGAGCAGGGTCGAAATCAGGGTCGAGGTTGGTGGCAGACGATTGGAATGCGATCCACACACCGTCTTCACTGACCGACGGATTATCACTCACACCATCACTGGCAGTGACCAATCCTCCGTTGCCATCCGACACTTCACTCACCGCCAGAGTGTTGGGCGCAGTCGACGAAGCAATTCGAAAGTTCGGCGTAAAGCTATCGACAACCACGTTGTCACCTTGATCGCCAAAGTCGGCATTCACATCTTCTTCCAGTTCAACGATTTCACCGAGTGAATCGGTATAGGCTGCGGCAAAGAATGTGCCGGGATAATTCGTCGGAATCAGCACTTCGAGCGTCACATTAATGGTCTCACCAATATCCAGAAAGCCATCATCTGGCTGTGGTATGTAAATACGGCCAAACGTATCAGGTAGAGTGATATCGGTTGGATCAGCCAGGGCTGCTGGCGTGCCACTCACACGTTCCGCGCGCACTTGAGATCGACCATTGATAAAAGCAGTCGAATCGCCGGCGGAGTCAAAGAAGCCCAACAAGAAATCATTGTCACGATCAACCGACGCATCGTCGGAGAGATAGAACTCTGTGCGGAAGTCTTCGCCTGAAGTCAACGGCCGAACGATTGTGCCCGAGGAGTCTGTCTCATTACGAATCGAAGCGGTGATCTCAATGATATCTCCACCACGGAAGGTTTTGACCGGATATGCGAGATTCACGACCAGCAAATTTGCAGGGACATCGACCAAAATACCAGAGGTAGAATTGAGCTCCAGCGGGTCATAATCAGGACTATCAGGATCATTAAACTCCGGAACCGCTATAGTGCTACCACCGAGAGGTGTAAACCTATAGCTATAGGTTAACGTGATCGAATAGCCGTCTTTCATCTTATGAAACGTGCCATCCTCGGGGATCTTCACTTTACCCTCAATCTCGAGTGTCGAATCAGGACTGACTTCATTTCCGCCACTGGTGCTGACAGGCACCTTAACCGGGTTACCGTAAATATCAGTGCCGATTAAAAAGCCCGTCACGGTGAAGTTCTTCGCGGTATTCGCTTGATTTGCCGCGTTTGCTTCGGCTTCAGTCGTGATATTCTCTTTCGCCTCCACGACTTTAGTGGTATTGGTAAAGGTCACGTTGAAGACCACTTCGTCGCCGACCGCATACGTGCCCTGATGCCCACTGATGGACGAAGCCTTAATAGGGAGACTCCCGGAATTCCCCCCGGACTCACTCACCGTCACTTGAATCGGGGTGTCAGTCGAGGCAGTGACAGCGCCATTCAAACTGGAGACCGCATAGATGTAGACGGTCTCTTCCACTGAGCTACTGTACGTAGCTTCGTATGGCGCCGAATCATCGGATCCAAACAGGATCCCTTCCAGAGGGTCTCCCAGTGTATCTCGGCGGAAGAATTGAACTTCACTAACTGACCCTATAACGCTCGCTACTAGAGTGAGCTGCTCTTCTAGCTCAATAGCGACTGACCCAGTTGGACTGTCAAAAGTGACCTCAGGCTTAACACCCGAAACCACCGTCTTAATCGGTTCAGTCTCGCCAGTGAGCCCGGCATCCGATGTGGCGACCGCATAGATGTAGAAGGTGCCTTCCGATTGGCTACTGAACGTTGCCGTGTATGGCGCCGAGGCATCAGATCCAATCAGATTACCCGAGAGGGGATCACCTGGTGTATTTCTGTAAAAGAATTGCACATCCCGAATCGTACCACCGGAGACTAGTGCACTCGCTTCCAGAGTGAGGGGCTCTTCTAAATATATATCGACGTCCTCAGTTGGAGCGTCAAAAGTGACCGTAGGATCAGATCCCCGAGCCACTGTCACTACTACCGGCGTGGCAACATCGCCAGTGAGCCCAGTATTCGATGTGGCGACCGCATAGATGTAGAAGATGCCGACCGATGTACTACTGAATGTAGCCGTGTATGGCGCCGAGGCATCAGATCCAATCAGATTACCCGAGAGGGGATCACCTGGTGTATTTCTGTAAAAGAATTGCACATCCCCAATCGTACCACCGGAGACTTGCGCACTCGCTTCCAGAGTGAGGGACTCTTCAGGCTGAAGAGCAACAGCATCAGTTGGACTGACAATACTAACCACTGGTATCGCACCCAGATCCACTGTCACTTTAATCGGGGTGGTAGTAAAACCGGTGCGCCCGGCAGTCGAGGTGGCGACGGCATAGATATAGTAGGTGCCTTCCGATGGGCGACTGAATGTAGCCGAGTAAGGCGTCAAAGCATCTGTTCCGATCAAGTTACCCGATGTACCCGAGAGAGGGTTTCCCGGAGTATTCCGGTAAAAGAATTGCACCTGACTAATCGTGCCGTCTACGACCGTTGCACTCGCGAGTAGATCGAGCCCCTGATTCGCCTGAATCTCGACATCCCCCGTTGGAGTGATGAAATTGACCACCGGCGTATCACTAGTAATCACATCCACAAACACTGGTGAGGAGCTCACCGAGATGCCATTCAGCTGGGACGTGACAACAGCTACAATCGTAGCAGCCAACTGATCGGCATCGCCTACCAGAGAGGGCACCCACTCAAGTTCATAGATTGAAGAATCGGGTAAGCGTGTGACTGGGCCACTCACTAAGGCGCCGTTGACAAAGAACTGAACGAAGTCGACATCATTGGTATCGCTATTTTCGCCGGTCACATCGGCACGCAGTAGGACGACTTCGCCCGACTCCACGTTGGTGCGCGGGTTGGTATTGGTGATACTAGTAATCTGCGCACTCGGCAGATTATCAGCCAACACTGAGGTGACAACGATGCTGGCTGAAGTAGCTTGGCCGACTCCCACCTCTTCAACCACGGCGAAGAAAGTCAGTGTACCTAGTTCATTCACTACCCAATCGCTGGCGTATTCAGTCGAGGCATCGGCTGTGCCCAGATTGATCGCCGGGTTAGTCCCCTGATCTAGAAAATAAGTCACCGTTAGATCTCCTCCGCCCACTGCGACAGGACGAGCGGAAAGGATGACAGTACTCCCGTACGCAATATCGCTTCCGTCTGTCGGTGAGGTCATCTCAACCGTCGGCGATACCGGACTGGTGACAGTCAATACAAGGACTGACGTTATTGTTACAGAACTATTCGTTGCAGAGAGATCCACGTTGAACTCACCCACTTCGCTCGGCGTTCCAGTGATCAAACCAGTCACCGTATCGAGTGTCAAACCACTGGGCAAGCCAGTCTCGGCGTAGGAGACCGGCGGGTCAGTCACGTCCGTACTCGTGGTGATCTGGAAGTCAGCAATGGGCGCAAAAAGTTCAGCGTTAACGATCCGATCATTGGTAATGAATGGATCAGTTTCTCGCCATTTTTCGACAAGTAGCCCCTGTTCGGCAGCGAACTGCGCGGTAGTCAGCTTACCTTGGTAGAACTTCACTTCACCGATCGCTCCATCCAAGAATTGGCCGCTATTGGTACTGCCGCCGAGGAAAATCGGATTAGGCTGAGAGAAATCGCCAGCAGGGACCGTGACGGTCACCGTGGCATCCGCCTTCGAATTCCAGAATTGCAGAAGTCCAGTCTCACTGTTGTAGTTGGCGGCGATCACCAAGGTGTCTCCGGCTACAGGAGCGGGGCTGGCCTGCTCAAGTATTGCTGCTGGTCCTCCACCACCCAGGATAAGCTCAGGAGCTCCGCCTTGAAGACGTAGCACCAGGGCGCTGCCGTTAATATCACCACGGTTCGCCAGGATTACATCCTGCACATTGCCGCCCAGCAGGGCATCGACACGAGTCACCACGAAGAATGCGAAGCCATCGTTGCCAACAGCTGCGCCGTCGAAGTTTAGCAGGTCCTGCTGCTGAACTTCAGTGAGTGTGCTCAAAGTATTGCGAGCTGCACCCATATCCAAAAGATCGAGGTTTCTTGAGCTGGGGGTCGAATCGGGATAGAGCACCGTGCCGACATCTGCGCCGGCGTCAAAGCCATTGGTCGAGAGATCCGCCAAGTCGGTGACAACACCAGTAGGCGGTGTTACAGTCGCGCCATTCGACGCATCGTAGTGGGCATACAGGTCAGCGCCATAGGCGCTCGTGGTTACGAGCAGGGATACCGATAAAACTGATAAAAATTTGACTATTCGTTTCATAAAAAATTAATGGCGGTTAGGCTTAGCGATGATGTTCAGAGTCTGGGGCTCGCTGACCCTCAGGACTTTTGCGTATACTGTTAAAAATACTGACCGAGCTCCAAGGCTGTGCCGATTAAACGATTCTCTTCACACTTTATTGAATGCGGCAGATTAGTGACGGAATATCCAAGCGCTTGATTGTCCGCTTGGATTTCGTAGTGAAATGACTGCCCCAACACTGCAACGACCTCACACTCACTGATGATGACTGGAGCCTGCGCATCGGCGCTGACGGCACTGGCGGCACTGGCGAAGAGAGCCAAGAGGAGGGGAAGTGCTCGAAGCCATCGATAAAAGTGAGGAGGGAGGGGTATCATAAGTATTAATCCGCTACTAACTCAAAGTGCACGTTATAGTGCAAGAATATTCTCAAAATACTCGTTTTTAGTAACTAATTGCACGTTAACACGTAAAAAAGCAAGGCCAGCGTACACGGCCTCTTAAACAGAGGCAGACCTAAAAAAAAGACTCACCATCTGGCACGTAGCAGATAAACAAGATACAAATAGCACTGGGTTCTCGGCATTCTTAAGTTTAAATAAAAATTGCGCCCCTCACTGAGATAAGAAATCAGCAAAATCCAGCAACTAACTGGAACTCTGTGCCACACGAAATTTCTTTAATCATCACTTCAATCAGGGTGTTCAGAAAGACAGCAGTAGCCCCGAAAGAATGGACAAGTGGTTTAGTTGGGTCGATAATAAGAAAATCGACCTATGGAGCGAATACGCATAACATGGCAGGTGTCGCTGCGCTCGGAATATTCCACAGATAAAATCAAAGGTCCACCTACAGGCGATGAAGCACAAGAAGACGATCAAGCAGATCGCTCAGCGTTACGAAGTTCAACCAACCAGGTGAGTGCGCGAAAAGGCGTTATGGCCGTGATCGCGTCTGCTGCCTTTGAGCGCGGAAAGCGCATCAGCGACAAGCAGAGCAGTGAGCTCGCAAACAGAGAATGCCATACAAGGGCACAAACGCACGATGAGCCTACACTTTCTGGCACATCGAACCGATGTCCTCAGACTTTGGTAATTACTGGCACGATGCTCCACAATCTCACGATTGAGGGTTGTCGCCAGCGGACTGGCTCGGAACGGCTACGCGGAAGCTCGGATACCGCGCAGGGCAAACACAAAAAAGCCCGCCGAATGCCGGCGGGCTTTTGCAAGAAACTGTTAGAGTTAAATTACTCCGCGACTGCGTCGATCGAACGATTTACGGTGCCAGCAGGCGTCATGATCGTCGGATTCTGGAACAGGGAATTCGCATTGACGTTACGATAGTTCTGGCGTGCTGGCGAACCACCTGGGCTGACCAGATTGGCAGTCACGAAGATTAATAGATTACGCTTTTGGCGCGACTCACCTTCGGAACGGAATAGACGACCGATACCTGGAATGTCACCCAAAATTGGCACCTTATCATTGACGGTCTTGACTTCATCACGAGTCAATCCACCCATCACCACGGTCGCACCATCGTAGACAGTCACTTCGGTGGTGATTTCACGCACCGAGAAGATCGGCTGGTAGAAGCCAGCGGGGACAGTCACCGTCAGATCACCTTGAAGCGCAACACTGGGACCACCGTACTCGACAAAGCCTTCAAACTCTGTGACACGTGGCTCCAAGATGAGGCTGATAGTATCATCGTTCTCAACGTTTGGAGTGACGGTCATTTCAACACCGACATTACGTGTGACGAAATCTTGCGGGGTACCCGCAGTGATGGAGATACCACCGCCACTACTGCCGCCGCTGTTATTATTGCTACCACCACCCGAAGACACGGTCGACTCGATGTCGCCATAGCTTTCTGGGTAACGCAGCTCTTGTGCCACGGTGATGGTGGCACGCTTACCAGAAAGCACGGTGACCTTGGGCGCACTCATTAAATCGCTGCCCGACTTGCGCGACAGCGCTCTAATCGCGAGATCGACGTCCGCACCCGCCACAGACCAGCCACTCGCGGTGAAAGTATCTGTAGCGCGATTCGCTAAGTCAATCACAGAGGTAAGGCTAGGCGCTGAATTCACCGCCGCGATCTCACCATCAATTCTAACTGCCGAGGCTTGGAGCCCAGTAGTGAACGCGGAGCTTAGATTGCGATTCTGCATTGAGGCACTGCGATTATAGCCATTCAACTGCTCGCCATCATTTCCAAGAACAGGCAGGGCAGTGACAGGATCGAACAGAGGATAGGCTCCATCATTCACCGTCCAGTCGAAGCCGAGCTCTTCGAGATCGCCCTGTTGGACTTCAAGGAACTTGGATTCGATTTCAACCTGCTTCACTTCGTTGTAGTTACGCAAGATAACGCGCATGCGCTCGAGATTACGGCGGCTTTGAGTGATGATGAGTTGCTCACCGTCAAACGCGAGACTCGCGCCTGGTAGATCAAAGTTAACGCCTGCACTTTGGAAGAAGACTTGCAATGCCTCGACTTCGTCGTTTTGCGAAGGTGCGCTGGAACCACCACTGGAAGGGGCTGCAAATGGATCGACAGAACCGCCACCGGACGAGCCGCCACCATCACGAAATCCAGTCAATCGAATCACAGTTGCACGTGAAATCGGGAAGAACTCGGTGATGGTATTAGACGTGCCATCTAAGCCATCGCTCGGAGCGACTGTGACTGCATCCGCACCTACGTCGTAAGCGAAGTTCACCTGTTGGGTGACGAACTGCAAAATACGATCGAGATTCAGATTACGCAGACTGATGTTCACACGTGGATTGCTCTGCTCGCGATTAAACAACACGACAATATTTACGCCGACACGCTCTGGATCATATTCCACCGACAGCTCAGACAGTGTTTCAATCACACGCGTCAATTCCATCCCAGAAAAATTAACCTGTGGGATAATAATGCTGCTCAACTTGCGCTGCGTGCTGCTATCGCCCGCATCAACAACTTGTGCGCCGGTGTTGATATCAAATACCTTGGGACGTTCCCAGCCTTGCTCGACCTCCGTCAACATCTGCTCACGGGTCTTGTATTGATTCTGAGCGTGAATCCCGCCGAGAATCTCGGCAATACGAGTTTGGAAGAGTTTCGCTTCGGCATTATTTGCGTCGCGCGCCTCAACTTCTTTGAATGTCGCAGCAGCACCGTCGTAATCACCATTCAGATATTGGGCACGGCCACGTGTCAGCAGATCACGAACGATTTTACTTTGTGCCACATATTCAGGGCTGATGTCTTGAATCGACAGGTCGTATGGATTCGAAATCTGACGATCCAGATCGGTTGCCAACGATTTGGCTGCCTTGGAATTGCCACCTGCTGCGCGATAGTCTTCGAGCAGTGCCTCCGCGCCCTTGGCATCACCCGATGCCGCCAGTGCTTTGGCTTCGGTCAACACGATGGCTGCCTTAGCATCGTCGAGATCGTCGAGCACGTCTGCGGTCGACGTGTTGAGTGTGAGGCTGGCACTCGCTGCATTGAGCAATCCAGCGGCGTCCGCATAAGCACCGAGCTCTGCAAGTTGCTCTGCTTCGTCGAGCGCATTTTTAGCGGCGGCAATCTTCGCATCCTGATCGGCTGTTGCGGCGGCGACGAGTGAGTCTGCGGCTGAGGGAGCTGCCACCTTGGGCTTAGCAGCCACCTTGGGCTCAGCAGGTGCCTTAGCCGGCGTCGACTGAGCCGTCGCAGTCTGAGTAGTCATCACCGCGTCGATCGACGCATCTGCTGCTTGGCCAAAGACGGCGCCACTCGCTGCGCTGCGATCAAGATCCTTGTTGATCGAAGCGAGCAGTCGTTGCACGTTGCTATCGTTCGGCGCGATCTTGATCAGCTCTTCTGTCTTATTCTTGGCCAGCGTGAGGTCGCCCGAATCACGAGCGCGCAGCGCTGCGGCCATCAGCTGAATTTTCTCAGGTGCATTTTGTGCCTCGGCCACTGGTGGCCCGACGACAGTAAAGGTTACAAGCGCGGCAGCCATCAGGATGGCTGAGGCGCGCTTTGGTGCGGCGAGATATTTTTTCATATTTAGAGGTAGCATGGTGGCTATTTGTTAAATTTTTTGAGTCTTAGAAATTGAAATCGAAGGATTGATCGGATGCGGGTTCAGGGTCTGCCGTGGTGGGGATTTCTGGTTCGTTTGAGCTAGTCAGGTAGAGTTGCTCGGTCTCAGAGTCCAATTCGAGCTCTTGATTCGCTAGTTTCTTTACTGTAACGCTGGATGCTTCAAGGTTTATTTCCTGTAACAGGTATTTGCCTGCAGGGGTTTCGAACGCTTGGGGCGCTTCATCGAGTACAATTTCAACCGATACATCTTGGTCCGAACGTAGAATGATCGTGGTACCATCATTGTACAAGCGCTCACCGTGCGTGAGAATGACTTGTTCGCCTGAGCGCTGATCCAGTAAGGTCACATTCACGTTCTTAGAGATATTGCCGTCTTTGTCTTTAACACGCTCGATGGTAAAGTCTACGAGGGTAAACTCGGACTTCGCCTTCGCTTGGCCGACGCGGGCACGCACCTGCTGCTGCAGCTCTTCGTCGAACAGTAGCACCAAGCTCTTGGAGGCATCGTTTAAGTCTTCTTCGATGTAGCCTTCGATCTGGAGGCGATACGGATCACGTTTGATTTTCGCCAGATAAATGCCAAATGGCGGCTT
>Ga0206130_10007308_pt1 | contig 12267 bp, 17 predicted proteins | sample Helgoland_Spring_9_FD_148637 | JGI IMG/M metagenome (GOLD analysis project Ga0206130, IMG submission 148637) | Pelagic subsurface seawater microbial communities from Kabeltonne, Helgoland, North Sea - Helgoland_Spring_Bloom_20160512_1 | ecosystem: Environmental > Aquatic > Marine > Epipelagic ...
TAAATTACCTTTCTGAAACAGACTCATTTGTTGAAACACTTAACGACAGAAATTTCTTAATTATTTTAATAAGCTTTTTTCTTGCAGGGTTATTATTATCCTTAACACCTTGTGTTCTGCCGATGGTACCAATTTTATCAAGCATCGTCATATCATCAAACAAGAATCATGCCATTCGTTATACTTTAAGTTATGTTGCAGGTGTATCTGCGACTTATATTATTTTTGGCATTGTCGCATCTATTACAGGAAGTTTTTTATCCTCTAGCTTACAAAATATTTATTTCTTACTATTCAATGGATTTTTATTTCTCATTTTTGCACTTGCCATGTTTGACATTTTTCATTTTAATATTTCTGAAAATAATTTTCTATCAAACCTTCTGAATAAAATAAATAAAAAAAATATCATACATATCTTTTTTCTAGGTTTGTTTTCAGCACTTATATTAAGTCCCTGTGTTGCACCCCCTTTAGCGGCAGCAATTTTATATATAAGCCAAGCAAATGATATGCTGTTAGGTGGCCTTTCTTTATTTATTATGAGCATTGGAATGAGTGTTCCTTTATTGCTCATTGGTTTTTCTGCTAATAGGTTTCTTCCAAAACCTGGAATTTGGATGGTGAAAGTTAAAAAATTAATAGGGTTTGTATTGATTGGCATGTCAATTTATATCATCCGTCCTTTATTGGACGAAGTAGTTTTCTATTTACTTCTAAATACCTTATTAACAATCACAATATTTTATTATTTATTTTTTACTGAAAATAAAATAGCTATTTTTAAAATAGTCTTAATTTTGGGGTTACTTATTTCCTTTTTGTTTAATATTTTTCATACTAAGAATTATATTGAAAAAGATATGGGATTAACACTAGATAATAAACCTGAGTTTATAGCTATAAATTCACTAGACCAATTAAACAATATAATTGCTTCTAATAAGGAAAAGCCTATTATGCTTGATTTTTATGCAGATTGGTGTGTAGCTTGTCTTGAATTTGAAAAGTTTACATTTACTGATAAGGAAGTGAGTACTTTGATGGAACAATATATTCTACTTAAAGCTGATGTAACAGAGAACAACCAAAATGATAAGGTATTAATGAAACGATTTAACATTTTTGGGCCTCCTGCTATTCTATTTTTTAACAATTCTGGTGATGAAGTTAAACAAATAAGAACGATCGGTTTTAAAAACTCGAAAGATTTTAAAAAAATATTACAAATAGGATTGGATTAATGAAAAAAAATATTAAATTTATATTGTTACTCGTATTTATTGCCATAGTTGCTGGTTTTTCAGGTTACCTTATGAAAAAAAATAATCTTAATGACGAGTTAACCATTTCTGATCCAACCGATATCTCAACTGCATCACTATTTAACGCTAATATTATGGATAACTCTGGTGAATTAATTTCTTTTTCAAAATTTGAGGGTCAATGGTTATTAATTAATTTTTGGGCAACATGGTGTGCACCTTGTCGAGAGGAAATACCTGAATTAAATGAATTTTCTCATAAAAATAAAACCATCCAAACCATTGCAATCGCTATAGATGATTTGGAATCTGTTAATAAATTTACAAAAAAGATACCCATTGAGTACTTATCTTTTATTGCTGAGAACGAGGGAGTTCAAATATCACAATCACTTGGTAATGAGCGGGGCGTTTTGCCCTTTAGCGTCATTATTAGCCCTGAGAAAAAGATTGAAAGAGTATTTTATGGAAGACTCAAATTAAATCAATTAAATCAAGCATTAAACTCAATCATTCATTAGACTAGGCGTTAAATTCACTTAAAATCTATTAAAATATAGACAAAATGACTTAATTTCGGCAAAATAAACTAATTGAAGTTATATGTATAAAGAAATAGTTATGTCAAAAAAGAAAATAAGTGTAATTCACGGACCAAATTTAAACTTACTTGGTGAAAGAGAACCCGAGCATTATGGAAGCATGACGCTTAAAGATATTAATTCTATGCTTAAAGATCGATCAAGCGAATTAAGTATAGAAATTGATATTTTTCAAAGCAATAGTGAAGCTGAAATAATTGAAAAAATTCAATCACTAACAAGTGACTTCACGATCATCAATCCTGCTGCCTTCACGCATAGTTCAGTCGCTATCAGAGATAGTCTTGTTGCCAAAAAAATAAAATTCATCGAGGTTCATCTCTCGAATGTTTTTGCACGTGAAGCTTTTAGAAAAAATTCTTTTTTTTCTGATGTTGCTATTGGAGTCATAAGTGGCTTAGGACCTGAAGGGTACATCGCGGCCCTTAATTATATAAATCAATCTGAATAAATTTCGAGGTAAATAAAATGGATTTAAGAAAGTTAAAAACCTTAATAGATTTAGTTGAAGCATCAGATATATCTGAGCTTGAACTGACAGAAGGTGAGGAAAAAGTAAAAATTAGTCGTCAAAACAATATGGTGACCTCTTTACCACCTGCTAATTATGTTCAACAATCCATCCAACCAACAGTAAATCATCAGCCTCAAGTACAATCTGAGGTACCCTCAGACAAGGTAGAAACAGCACCAATAGATAATAAAAATTCTATTACTTCACCCATGGTTGGTACCTTTTATAGAGCTGCCTCTCCTGATTCGGCTCCTTTTATAGATATTGGATCAACCGTTAAAAAGGGTGAAACATTATGCATTATTGAGGCTATGAAAATTCTTAATGAAATAGAGTCTGATAAAGAGGGTACCATTTCTAAAATTTTAATTGAGAATGGTCAACCCGTTGAGTATGGTCAGCCACTCTTCGAAATAAGCTAACAATACAATGTTTGATAAAATTTTAATTGCCAACCGTGGCGAAATAGCTCTTAGAATCCTCAGGGCTTGCAGAGCCATGGGAATTAAAACAGTCACTGTTTATTCCGAGGCGGATGCTGAGGCCAAATATGTAAAACTTTCCGACGAATCTGTATGCATTGGTCCAGCGCCTTCCAACTTAAGCTATTTAAATATACCAGCAATCATAAGCGCAGCAGAAGTTACCGATGCACAGGCAATACACCCTGGTTATGGATTTCTATCAGAAAATGCAGATTTTGCTGAACGAGTAGAGAAAAGTGGCTTTACGTTTATTGGTCCAAGACCTGAAACGATACGAATGATGGGGGATAAAGTCAGTGCAAAAGAGACCATGAATAAAACGGGTGTTCCTTGTGTACCAGGTTCTGATGGTGCAATCCCAGAAGATAGTGATGAAATCAAAAAAATTGCAAAAAAAATTGGCTATCCTGTCATTATTAAAGCTGCTGGTGGAGGTGGAGGGAGAGGTATGCGGGTAGTTAACACTGAAGCGGCACTTTTAAATTCTGTAGTAATGACGAAGAATGAGGCGCAGGCAGCTTTCGGCAATCCTGTCGTTTATATGGAAAAATTCCTTGAAAAACCTAGACATGTTGAATTTCAGATATTAGCTGACTCACATGGGAAAGCAATTCACCTTGGAACAAGAGATTGTTCACTTCAAAGACGCCATCAAAAAATTATTGAAGAGGCCCCCGCACCTGGTATTAGCGAAAAACAAATGAATAAAATTGGTGCTAGATGTGCATCGGCTTGTGAAAAGATAAATTATCGCGGTGCAGGTACATTCGAATTTTTATATGAAAATGATGAGTTTTATTTCATTGAAATGAATACAAGACTACAAGTAGAGCATACCGTTACAGAACTTATTACGGATATAGACTTGGTGCAAGAACAAATTAAAATTGCTTTTGGAGAGAAGCTTAGTTTTCGCCAAAAAGATATTAGATATCAAGGTCATGCTATTGAGTGCAGACTAAATGCTGAAGATCCATATAACTTTATGCCTTCTCCTGGAACAATTTCTAGGTTTCATCTTCCCGGAGGGCCCGGAGTCAGAATCGATACGCATGCTTATGGGGGTTATAAGGTTCCCTCAAACTATGACTCAATGGTTGGAAAGTTAATTACTTATGGAGAGTCTAGAGATCAGGCACTTGCTAGGATGGATATTGCTTTATCTGAAATTGTTGTAGAAGGTATTAAAACAAATGTCCCCCTTCATCGAGATCTAGTGAATGATCGAAGCTTCATAGATGGCGGTGTAAATATTCATTACCTCGAAAACAAGCTTAAGAATAAATCCTAAAAAAATATGGCATGGATAAATTTAACTTTTTTTGCAGAAGAAAAAGATATTGATCTATTAAGTGAAGCGTTAGAAACCCGAGGTGCATTATCCATATTTATTCAAGATAAAAATTTAAACAATAGTGATGAAGAGTTAATCTTCGGTGAGCCGCATAGTGGGCCAAATAAATTTTGGGCCACCAATCAAATTCAAGCGTTATTTTATGATTCCGTGGATATAAAAGAAATTCAAGATGAGCTCGTCTCGAATTTTCAAGACATTGATTTTAAATTTACTGCCTCATCTGTTTCTGAAACAGATTGGGTAAAATTCTCACAATCTCAATTTAAACCAATTTGTATTAAAGACAGAATTAATATTGTTCCATCATGGCATAAAATAAATAACCCAAAACTAATTAATATTATTTTAGACCCTGGTTTAGCTTTTGGGACAGGAGCCCATCCAACAACGCATCTTTGTACAGAGTGGCTTATTGATAATGTTTCTAAAGAAAAAAAAGTGCTAGATTACGGATGTGGCTCAGGAATTTTAGCTATTGCTGCTTATAAACTGGGTGCCAAAACGGTAAAAGGGGTTGATATAGATCCTCAAGCTATTATTGCAAGTAAAGAAAATGGGACTTTAAATGAATGTAATATCGATTGGTTAAATACAGATAAAGATTTAAAGTTCCAAGCCGACCTATTAGTTGCAAATATTTTATCTAGCGCACTCTCCGTATTAGCGCCATTGTTAGCAAGTTACTGTTCACCAAAAGGTAAGATTGCCCTATCAGGTATACTTGAGTCACAAGAAAATCAAATAAAAAAAATTTATGCGCCTTGGTTTACATTTGAACAAACCTCAAAAAATAATGGTTGGGTATGTCTAAGTGGAGTTAAAGTATAAGATGAGATTTTATAGTTGGGTATTAATCATAATTTGCATAACCTTTTTCGTTGGGTGTGCCTCGACTAAAAAAGAACAGCTTCCGGCACCTCACAATAACTATAGTGGCCTAACAGTTGATACTTATTTCAGTGGAGAAGATGGGGTAACTTCTGAAATGATGAGAGCATGTTCACAATATGGTGGGCTTGATCAAAACAGTATAAATAATTCTGGCGATGATTTATTATTACAAGATGTAGTAAGTTATCAGTGTAATTTTGCGAATAGGTCACCTGATGAGATTACTATTGATGGGAAATCTGTTAAGAGGTTATCTGGAAGTGCTGCTAAAAAAAAATGTGAAGAGCTTGGCTTTGAAATTGGCTCAACAGAATTTCCAAAATGTTTAAGGATACTTACACAATGACAAAAAAAATAAAATGGGTCTTTATATTAGTAATTATTTCTATGAGCACTTCGTTTGCTGTTGCAGAAAACAAAACTACTAATTTTAAATGTAAGGGAATTGCAACATTTGAATTAATAGGTTCATCAGGAAAAAAAGAGGAAGTTAAAACAATCTCTTTTAGTTTCATTGATGGCTCGTTACAAGATTTAAATAATATTGACTGTGTCTGGTCTAAGGAGCTCATTAAATGTACATCGAATTTTTTAAATATCCGAAACCTAGAAATTAATCTTAAAAATAATAAAGCCACCGACTTTATTGCAGGAAATAAGGGATTTGGTCAGTATGTAGAAACATTTTCAGGTGATTGTGAAAAAAGTTAATCTATGATTTCAGTTGAGTCAATTGATAATAATTCATTTTCTGTTTCTGTTTCTGTTTCTAAGGATTCCGCAACCGAACATATAGTTCTATTGAATGATCGTTTTCATCAAGATGTCACAAATAATAAACTAACAAAAACTGAGCTTATCACTCATTCTTTTGAGTTTTTATTAAAAAGAGAATCAAATCAATCTATATTAAAAAAATTTAATCTTGAAGTTATCAATCAATATTTTCCTGAATATATTGATGAAATAAAAAAAATCATTCTATAATTAATTCACTAAGTATAATAATTCAAGGACTATTGTTTAATGATAAAAGCTTACGCTGCATTAAATCCCGGAGAAAATCTTAAACTCTACGAATATGCACCTGCAGTATTAAAACAAAATGAAGTTCGAATCAAGGTTCACTCTTGTGGCATATGCCATAGTGACATTAGTGCAATAGATAATAGCTGGGGAAAATCTACATATCCTATGATTGCAGGTCATGAAATCATAGGCGAAGTGATTGAGACTGCTCCTAATATCACAATGCACAAAGTTGGAGACAACGTTGGTCTAGGTTGGCATTCAGGATATTGTAATAAATGTGATTATTGCCATGCAGGTGATCATAATTTTTGTAGTAACACTAAGAAAACTGTATTTAGTCAGTTCGGTGGTTTTGCTGAAGAAGTTGTAGCTGAAGAAGCAAGTGTAATTCCGATACCATTAAAGCTAAATCTTGCTGATACAGGTCCATTATTATGTGGCGGAATAACCGTATTCACACCCATAGTTGAATTTGGAATTAATGCTAATCATAAAGTAGGAATTATTGGTATAGGGGGACTTGGCCACTTAGCTATAAATTTTTATAAAGCCTTGGGTTGTCATGTAACAGCTTTTACAAGCTCGCAAGACAAAAATGAGCTAATCAAATCAATGGGTGCTGATGAGGTTGTATCGTCCACTGATAAAATGAACTTAAAAGATATGGGTGCGAAATTTGATCTAATAATATCAACAGTTAATGTTAGCTTAGATTGGAATTTATTTTTAAACACTATAAAACCAAGGGGGAGGCTTCATTTTGTTGGGGCTGTCTTGGAACCTATTAAAACCTCAGTGTTCTCTCTAATGACAGGGCGTCGTTCTATATCTGGATCCCCTGTAGGGAGTCCAAAAAATATAAAAAAAATGCTTAATTTTTGTGTTCAACATAATATTAAACCTATTGTTGAGCACTTTAAATTCAGTGATATTAATAATGCGATTGATAAAGTTAGAAGTAATGAGGTCAGATTTCGTGCGGTTTTGAGTTGGTAATTACTACATGGCTAACTACAATGTGAGTGGACTTGAAACATTAGCTGAATTAGCTCGCTTATCAAAAGATAGTTGGTGCGTCTATATTCTAAAATGTACAGATGGTACGCTTTATACGGGAATTACCACAGATATTAATCGCCGAATAAAAGAACATGGTACAAAAAAGGGTGCTAAATATACACAACAACGTGGTCCTTTTAAATTAGTTTATAAAGCTTCTTTTCATAATAGAAGCTCAGCCAGTAAAGAGGAGCATAGAATTAAGTCCCTACCTCTTCATGAAAAACTTAAATTACTTAAATCTGATGCTGACCTTTCATAAATAAGAACTAATTAAAAGTTTGAAAATTTACTTTATTTTCAATTACCTATATACTTCGCACTCGTAAAGATTATCTATAATTTATCATTAGGTCTAATCTTCTCATAGACATCACTTAAGGATAATTTTTTGTCATTTAATACCCTAAACCTTGCTCCTGAAATACTCAAAGCAATCCATGAGGCTGGATACAAAGAGCCTACTGCAATTCAAAAAAAATCCATCCCGCACATCATAAAAAAAGAACATATTTTAGCAACGGCTCAAACAGGCACAGGTAAAACAGCAGCTTTTGTTTTACCCATTTTAAATCATCTAACCACTACAAAACGAAAGGGCAAAGGACCAAGGATATTAATTATCTCACCAACTCGAGAGTTGGCTAATCAGATATCAGACAGTATTAAAACATACTCTCGTTATCTTAAAATATTTTCTGTCACCATAACTGGTGGAATGTCATATCAACTTCAAAACAAATTGCTATCAAAACCTGTAGATATTCTCATTGCAACGCCGGGTAGGCTTCTTGACCTGCACAAGCAAAGAAAAGTTAAAATTAACGACACTGAAATTATGGTTTTAGATGAAGCAGATAAAATGCTCGATATGGGCTTTGTGCCAGATATTAGAAAAATTTTTAATGCAACAAATAAAGAACAACAAATGCTAATGTTTTCAGCTACGCTGGACCCTGATGTATCAAAGATTGCTGAAGAGTTCTTAAAATCACCTACAAAAATATCTATTGAGCCACAAGCAATTGGTCATACGAATATTGAACAGACTCTATATTACGTTGATAGTCAATCGCATAAAATCAACCTCCTCGATCATTTCTTGTCGCAAGATAATGTTAATCAAGCAATTATATTTACTGCAACTAAAAGATTGGCTGATAAATTATCCGATGATTTGTACCATAAGGATATAAAAGCGTCTGCACTTCATGGTGATATGACTCAAAATAGTCGAACAAGAACTATCAATCGGTTTAAAAAAAATGGGATAAAAGTTTTAGTTGCAACAGACCTTGCATCTAGAGGGATAGATGTTAAACATATCACTCATGTATTTAATTATGACCTGCCACGCTTTGCTGAAGATTATGTCCATCGAATTGGAAGAACTGGTCGTGCTGACAAAAAAGGTTTTGCTATTAGTTTTGTAAATGAACCAGATAAGGAACATTTGAGAAAAATTGAACGATTCACAAAATTAAAGATAAACGTTCAGACTGTCGAAGGAATGGAGCCTACTAAAACAACGGCAGAAGTTCATAAAAAGAAAAAGCGCCGTAGTGGAAAGAAAAGACCTTTTATTAAGTCAACAAAGAATTTTAAGAACAGCTCAAATGCTCAGAAAAGAATAAGAAGTAAGAATAGAAAAGAGGGTCAATCTCCAACAGCTAAGTCTGCTAAAGAATAAACGCCCGTCGGTCTTTTTTTATCGGATCCCCAATATTTATCTTTTACAATACAACATCGGTCTCTATTCATATCTGCGACACCAAATTTTAATTTAGCATTTGGAATAATTCTATATATGTACCTTTCAATTCCATCAATTGATTCTGGAGCATCGTCGTGACCACAAAATATTAAAATATTTTTTTGTTTAGCTTCTGTTTGTCTCACACATTTGATGTCTTCCCTTCCAATTTCAACCATTAATTTTTTAATTTTATCTGTCTCTTGATTTGTTAAGGGCTCAAGCCTTAATAAACTTATCCTTTTCATAACAGATATTGCATTTGCATTAATCTTTTGTTTATTCAAAATTTGTGGAATAAATCTAACAATCCACATTTCCTTTTCCTTTGATGACTTAAAATTACTGATTATCTTATCAACTGGATATTTAGAGAGGATTGGTGGGCGCATAATTTATTCTATATCACACATAAAAGGTTATTTTAACCTACTTTATTTATCTTAAGTCTAATAAAGATACATTGGTTTACAAATTAGATTAAAATTAAATTATGTCCTATATTATTTTTAAATATATCATTACAGCAGGTTTAATTGTCCTTATATCAGAGCTTGCAAAAATTTCGGATAAAATCGGTGCCCTTACAAGTGCTTTACCTTTAGTCACCATCAGCGTGTTATTTTGGTTATTTTTTGAAAACCAATCAACTGAAAAAATTGCCAATCATTCTTACTATACTTTCTGGTATGTACTTCCAACACTTCCCATGTTTCTTCTTTTTCCATGGATTATTAAGCATTGGTCATTTTGGCCTGCCATATTTTTATCAATTGGATTCACAATTGTTTTATTTATTGTTTATGTTGCTGTTTTAAAAAAGTTTGGAATTGATTTATTGTAAGTTTGAATTAAATCTTTTATTTCTAGTCTAGTGAGACATGTTTTATTTATTAAAAATTGTTATTGCTCTTGTTGTCATTATTGGAGCAACAGAACTGAGTAAAAGAAATACAACCCTTGCGGCTATTCTTTTAGCTATGCCCATTATATTTTTTGTTTCTTTTACATTAATTTGGGAGGAATCAAAAGATCGATCTTTAATTAGTAGTCTTATACAGGAAACCACAATGTATATTTTGCCTGTTATCCCTTTCTTATTTTTATTTAGTTTTTTGGTGAAATCAGGTTTAAATTACTATCTAGCTTTAGCTATAGCTATCGTCGGAATAACAGTAGGCACCCTGCTAATGAAGAAGTTCTATTAAAAAGGGACCTACTAAGTCCCTTTTTTTAATTCAAAAATAAAAATTTTTTACTTACGTGATTTCCAGATTGAATATAATACCCATAATGCCACTAAGCCAATAAGACCTTCACTGCCTAGTTGAGCCAATATTCCTGAAACATTTCCAATTACATCAGTTTGACCGATAAAAGGTACATTTGAAGTACCCATCAAGATTTGAAGAACAATTGCAAGAGCCATAAGACTAACTACTGTTTCAGCAAGACCGCCAGCCCACTTTCTAATAGTTGCTAATATATCCATTTCAATTTCTCCTGTAATTTAAAAATAAGTTTAAACTTTCATCTCTTTAAACTGAGTCAAGTTTACCCCTATAAATAAAGGAAAACACAATATATAGTAATTTTTTTTAAAATTTTACTATATGATGTTTTTTTAGTATAAAATTATAGATCCCCCTGTAAAGCATACAAATAATAATAATCAGCTTATAAATTGTTACTTTTATGGAAAAATGTAACGCGCCCAGACAGCAAGTAATTTATTACAAATAAAAATACTATTAGAAAGGATGCTATTTTCCAGTTGTTTTTTTTATGATTCCAAAACTCTTTTTTAGCTTTATTTCTAACTTCAATATAAATATTTTTATATTCCATGCCTAATCTTTCTACTTCTTCTTGATCTGAATTCTCATTTGCCTCTAACATTTGATCTGCTAAATTCTCTTTCATCTGTTTTTCATTTTCAGTAGCGTATTTCTCAAACATTTCCCACCCTTCCATGTTTGATATCTGATAATAATTAAATGCATAAAAACCAAATAAAGATAAAAGGGCTATAAAGTAAAGATTCATAAATCTTTGTAGGTATATTTTCATTTTTTAATTCTTTTTTAGATTGTTGAGAATAATTCTCATTTAATGGTTATTAATTTTTTTTATTTATTATAAAGCTTTATACACTATAGAGGTCAGATATGGATTGTGGATGCGGTAGAAGCCCTAATGGTAAATGTCTAGGTTGGCATGATTTATCAGAGGAAGAATACAAGGAAAAACTTAAGGAATACGAAGCTAATCAAAAAGTCGAAGATTAAAGTTTTTACCGAACATTAATTTTGACTACCCAAGACAACGGAGTGTTTTGGAGCGGTAATTTCCTAGCACTCGACATTGTTATCATCCTGGGTTTTTTTTGAAGCCTTTGTGAAACTGAAGGGTTTAAGACTATCCAATTCTCCTCTCAAATCTATTCAACGGTAACTGACTTCGCTAAATTTCTTGGTTTATCGACATCTGTTCCTTTTCTCAAAGCAACATGATAAGCAAGCAATTGAACTGGAATAGTATGGATAATAGGAGATAGGATTCCAGAATGTCTTGGAGCTCTGATCACCTTAATTCCTTTTGTTTCTAGAAAGTGACTGTCAGAATCAGCAAACACAAATAATATACCTCCCCTAGCTTTTACTTCTTGCATGTTAGATTTTACTTTTTCTAACAAGGCATCATTAGGCGCTATAACCACAACAGGCATATTTTTATCTACTAAGGCTAATGGGCCATGTTTCAACTCACCTGCAGGGTAAGCTTCTGCATGGATATATGATATTTCTTTTAATTTTAAAGATCCTTCTAAAGCGATTGGATAATGAACGCCTCGCCCCAAGAATAAGGCATTATCCTTATTTGAGAAATATTTTGCCCATTGTTTAATCTGTGGCTCTAAATTTAAGGCTGTTTGAATGCCTCCAACAAGACCTCTTAAGTCATTTAGATATTTTGTTTCTAATTTTCTAATAATAAGTTTTTTATTTTTAGCTAACGTAATCGTTAAAATAAATAAGGATACGAGTTGTGTAGTAAAAGCTTTCGTTGAGGCAACACCAATTTCAATTCCTGCTCGTGTATAAAAAGTTAGCTTTGATGCTCTCGCTATAGCACTTTCTTGAACATTACATATCGCTAATGTTTTTTTATGACCCATTTTCTTAGCATGTTTTAACGCTTCAATTGTATCTAAGGTTTCTCCTGACTGTGAGATGCTTATAACTAATTGATTTTTATTTGGGACTGTATTTCGATATCGATATTCACTTGAAATTTCTACAGAAGTTT
>Ga0206130_10007313_pt1 | contig 12265 bp, 20 predicted proteins | sample Helgoland_Spring_9_FD_148637 | JGI IMG/M metagenome (GOLD analysis project Ga0206130, IMG submission 148637) | Pelagic subsurface seawater microbial communities from Kabeltonne, Helgoland, North Sea - Helgoland_Spring_Bloom_20160512_1 | ecosystem: Environmental > Aquatic > Marine > Epipelagic ...
ATGCTAAACGTGGCATATGAAAACCGCGAATGGCCAGAGATCGACACGAAATGGGGAAAGGTCCGCACCAATTTTGAGGCTTTTCGCAAGTATGTCACCGTCAAAGCTGGTCACTACACTGTTGAATTGCTGCCAAACGGACAGATCAAGGCAGAGCCCAAAAGCATTTCTTGGGATAAGATGGAGCAAGGCGATTTTGAAAAGCTGTATAGCGATGCGCTGGATATAATTCTGGCCGAGTTTTTGGACAACTGGACAACCGCAGACATGGAAACTGCAATTAATGAAATGATGACGTTCACATGAAAGGAACGGGAAATGACTGACACAACAACCGGCGCGGAATTGCGTCAATTTGTAGAAAGATTTGAAAAGCTGGCAGAGGAGAAGAGCCAAATTGCAGATCAGCAAAAAGAGGTGCTAATCGAAGCCAAGGGGCGCGGCTATGACGTCACAATACTTCGCGAAATAATCAAGCGGCGCGCTATGGATCCCGAGGATCTGGCAGAGCGGGACGCTGTGCTTGAAATGTATCAATCTGCGTTGGGGATGTGATATGAAAACCCTTAAAGAGTTATCTCCAAACGCGTGCCATATCGGACCGAATTTTGAAAAATGCTTGACTATTTTTTCATCGCAAAAAGAAATGTCACGCGCGACGTTTATCCCCGATTCGAGCATAAATAACCTCGTAAGCGGTCGCCTGCCACTTCGCGAAAAGACGGTGCAGAGATATGAAGGCCTATGTCGCGTATATTTGGCCGAAAACGTCGAGCGCGCCGAGAATCCATTAGATGTTAAGCCCGAGCCGGAAAAGACGACGCAAACCGCGCTGGATCTCGACCGGGCGAAGGTTTTTCTTGTTTCAGTGCCAACTGCAAAAGCCGACAAGCTGAAAGCGGTATTGGCGATGTTTGGCGCTGAAATTGTCGAGGTGGATTGACGTTTAGCCGCGCCTGTGCCATCTACTGATTACCGCTATGTGGCAGTTGATGTCACTTGAAAGGCCCTTGCTCTGCAAAGCGGGGGCCTTTTTTATTTGGGGGGGGCATGAAACGCAGCCCGATTAAACAAAAATCACCCATGCGCCGCGTCAGTAAGAAACGTCAAGCGCATCGCCGCAGCGCGGACGGTCAGGCCGATCTGGAACACATGCGCGCCGTCAAACAGCGACCGTGCTGCGTATGCGGCGCACCTGGCCCGTCAGACGTCCACCACTGCATCCACGATCGCTTTGGCACGGCCAAGGCCAGCGACTGGCACACAATCCCGCTCTGCAAGTCCTGCCATCAAGACGGCCCTTTAGCTATCCACAACGGCAAGCGCGCATGGCGCGAGCGCAACGGCGCTGACTGGTCATATCTGCCGCCCGATCTGCAAGCTGACTACCTGAAAAAAAGCCCCCAGCCGAAGCTAGGGGCGAGTTAATACGGACGCAGGGAGGATGCGTCTAACACCCTTTTAGCACGCATTTTTATATTGCACAAGCCGCAAATTTGCTTGACCGCTTGCGCGCTGTGCAATAGTGTAGGTGCAGACGGTAACAAAACATAAGGTAATAAGACAATGACAAGCGACCCAATCGAATGCTTTCAGATTGCAACAACATACATCGCTGAGGGAGATTACAAAGGTGCAATACCCTTGCTTGAAGTTGCAGCTAAATCAATGGCAGGGTTTGCGCCGTTTGATGATTTGTTGAAAATAGCCAAAACTAAAGGAGAATAGAAATGAAAAAACGACTATGCCAAATCAGCAACGTGATTAATAACGGCTCCCAAGCCTACGCATTCGCTGCAGATACCGAGACCGGAGAAACCATTTTCATTCGTAGCAGTTTTATTTCAGCAAACGACATAAGCCAGGATGATGTTGGGGAAAACTTTTACTGCTATGCAGAGGTGCAGGGCAAAGATACGACAAAAGGCCCCGTTTTGTTTACGTTTCTAGGTTGGGAGGGCGAGGACGATCAAGCCGACGAAATCAGGCGATTGAAAGAGCAGCTAGACGCCGCAAACAAACTGCTTGATCAAGTCCGCGGTATAATCAACGTTCACCGTGGCCGCCCATGACTGATCCCAAAAACGTCGTTCGACTTAACCGAAACATGACGAAAGCGCTAAGCGATAGCGCGCTGCGTGACTTCCAGCCGTATCATAAGCCCGATCTGGCGCGGCGCTGGGTGTGGTCAGCCGTTGCCGCTGTGACCGTCGCTGCGTGGTCAGCCGCGCTGTGGTGGCTGCTATGACGCTCCGCGTCCTCGATCTGTTCTCCGGCATTGGCGGGTTTAGTCTTGGCCTCGAACGGACTGGCGGATTTGAAACGGCTGCATTCTGCGAATATGAGGCGTTCCCGCGCGCTGTGCTGGCCAAGCACTGGCCAAACGTGCCATGCTTTCCAGACGTGCGCGAATTGAAAGGATCTGACATTGACGGACCAATTGACGTTATTTGCGGCGGATACCCTTGCCAGCCCTTTAGTGCGGCCGGCAAGCGACGTGGCAAGGCAGATGACCGCCACCTCTGGCCAGAATTTAATCGGCTCGTGGCTGAATTGCGGCCCGCTTGGGTCATTGGAGAGAACGTTGCTGGCCACATCAGCATGGGCCTCGACGACGTGCTATCTGACTTGGAAGGACAAGGTTACGCCTGCCGGACGTTTGATATTCCAGCTTGCGCCGTCAACGCCCCGCATCGACGGCACAGAGTTTGGACTGTTGCCTACGCCGAAAGCGATGGACAGCATTGCGGCGGGAGAAGGGACGAAAGACGATACGCTGATCAAGCGTCACAAAAGCACCTTTGGCTTGAACCTAGCGGAACACGTACAGATGGAAAAGCGGGGCCTGTGGCCGACGCTGCGAGCAAGCGCAGCAATGGCCGAGGCGACGCAAAACCAAGAGAGGAGGCAATACAAAGCGAAATTAGAGCAAGCGGTGGCTATGTGGCCGACGCCGACGACGCGGGACTACAAGGGCGGGCGCAAGCCGGAGACGCTCAAAGCCAGCGGGCGCGGGGCAACAAACAGTCTGAACGACGCACTGACATGCCAAGGGCAAAGTGGCGCCTTGAACCCGCAGTGGGTAGAGTGGCTAATGGGGTTCCCAGACGGGTGGACCGACTTAAAGCCCTCGGAAATGCCGTTGTACCGCAAGTCGTCGAAATGATTGGACACGCAATTTTAAAGGCCCACAATGACGCTTGAGCAATTCCTGCGCGATCACAACCCCGCGCCAAAGCCTGCACCAGATCCACAAGCGACTAAGCTGTATCGACCGATCTGGATGCCTGATTATCCCGGCCAAGAGCCACCATTTTAGAAAGGGAAAAAATGAGACTGATTAAACTACAATGGGGAAATAAAAATGTTTGAAATCTTGTTGTTTGGATTGCTGCTTGTCGGGTTTGGTTATTCGACGTGGGCAGAGGAGCTATGGTCTTTGATCCTTGTCGGGATCATCTTTTTGGCCGTGGGATTTTTCGTCGGTGGTTACACGATGACGATTCTAGAAAATATCGAACTGATCATCCCGATATTATGTGGATCAATGGCCGTAGGCTCAATTTGGTCTCTTTGGAAGTGGCGCAGTCACATGCGCTCTCAACCGGTTCAGGACGAACTACGCGAGGGGAAGACGAAGTACGACGATGTGAAGGGAAAGGAAGGTTTTAGAGACCTACCCCCGTTTAAGACGTCTGATTTTTTCCCAGACGTAGCCCGAGCGAGTAAGAATGTCGAGCGCATCTCAACATGGACCATTCTCTGGCCCTTGTCGATGGTTCTGTACATTTTCAAAGATCTACTGATTGACATAGGTCGCTGGATTTACGAACAGCTGGGTAGGGTGTACCTCCGCATCACCGAAGCGGCGTTGCCTGACGACATGAAATGAAATTGCAGCGCGGCATTCACAACTAGACGCCGCACCCCGCGTCTAGCTGTGCAAGCAAGGCGGCTCCGGCGTTCAAACTGTCGGGGCCGCCATCTTTTAACAGAGCCACGGTCAAACGATCCCGCGCGGCGCTGGTGCCGTCACAAATTGCGGTCGCGTTCACGTTGACGCAACCACTCGCCAGAAACGTCAGCATTATCATCAGTAAACTGCGGCGCATCGTCTATTCCCTGTCTTGTTCGCTGATAATCCCGCAGGCCCTTCAATTTTGCCCGCTGTGCGGCGTCTCTGCGTCCCTTGGCATATGCAGCCCCCAGCGCCAACAAAAGCGCCACAGCCCCCGCTAGAGCCGTTTTCAGACGACTAGGCAGTGAAAGCAATCGCGCAATCATCTGTCACCGTTGGACCACTTGCGCAGCCGCTCCCGCATGATCCAAATCGCGGCCAGGACAACCAATACGGCCCCGCCGATGGCGACAAGCTGCGCCGCGCCGTCTAGCCCGCCAATGGCGGCCACTGCGGTTCCTGTACCGGCGACAACCTGCGTCGCGGAGGCTTGCAGTGTCGTTGACTTGGCCCGCGACTTTCTCGCCATGCGCCGCACGCCCAACAGACGCGCCGTCGGGTAACTGGCTTCGCTGACCTGATCGCGCTGGTTGCCGCCGACCACGACGATATTGCCACCATCGCGCCGCGCAAAAAATGCAACGTGTCCAGTCCAGCTATTTTCCGACCCGCGCCAAAAAACAACGATGTCACCAGGCTGGGCGTCGTTGACGTCAACCGGCTGGCCCCAATCGAGATAGGACCGCGCGTTTAGCTTGCCAGTGTGCGGCAAGCCTGCCCGTTTCAGCATGGATCCGGCAAATGCTGCGCACCATGCCGTGTCGTCGTGCTGCGATGGATGCCCGACGTCTGCAAAATACGCGTCAATTTTTGGATTTGAACCCTCGGCCCACTCCCACGTCCCCAATTCTGCGCGGGCTAAATCATAAACAGCTCTCATTCGCTGCGGCCTAGCGCCAGCGGCGCGCAATGTTCATGCGCTACATGCGAAATCTGCGCGACGGGAGCCGACGCGCTCGCCGGCTCTGGCGGTAGTACGCTGTTCAACGCGCCGTGACCGAACAGGAAAAGCACGCCAGCGCCCAGCGCCGTTTGGATCGGTGAAATCATTGTAGCAACTCCTTTAGAGCCTCAGCAAACCGCTGTAACTTGTCAAAATTGAAGGATGCGATTGCAAGCGCGATCCCCAAAAGCAACTTGTAACTTCTAACAACCTGCACAAAAGGTCCGAACACGCGCCACAAAGCGTCCACGCGATCAACCGCCAGCCAGATTGCCGCCCAATCTTTGCCGCTCTTGGCTTCGCTCTGTCGCAAGCTGATATCGTCATCGTCGTGCATTCTGTTTCACTTTTTGCGGCGTCTTTTCACCCAGAAAAAGAAAACAATCACACAAGGCTCGATCAATAAGAATGCCGGGGTTAAGTAAACACCTAGCACGTAAAAAAAATCTGCGGACATTGCACCACCACCCCAACACGCGGTCAGAATAGCAGGTGACGCCAAGTGGCGTCAGGTGTTGTTTTGTGTCGGTGTGACGCTGTTTAGCGTCAATCTTGTGCATCATGCCTCTTGTCCTTCGCGCCCGCATAGCGCGCAATGCTATCCCCGCAATTGAGTGTAGCGTAAAAACAAAAATCACTGCAAGCGAGCTGTAAATGTCGCCGACAAATCCAGATTCACCCGGCGTCACTTCGTGAAAGGTGACTGCCAGCGCGCCCGCGCCGTATGCCGTGAAAGCCGTATCTTCGATACTATCCAGCATCATGCCGCCGCGCTGGATTGCTACTTCGAAGAATGCAAAGCCGCCGATCACGACAAGGAAAGCGGCGATGCGCGCCGGATACTCGCCAAAGCCCGCAAGCCAGGTCGCACAAAATGCAACATATAGGAGCAAGCCGAGAAGGGCGTGCGACATTTGATTAGTTAGCCATCCGTACCAGTCGCCCGCAAAATCGTCTGCGTCTAGCAATGACATTACGCCCAAACCCTCACTGGTGTTGCGATTGTATCAGGATCTATCAGGGTTATAGGACCACGGATCTTACCGTCCTCGTGGTTGTTCCTGTCTTGATCCGACATACTGTCGCCTAACGACCAAATATATGCCCAGACTGTCGCACTGTTTAAACCATTAAAAGCAAACAAGGGGCTTCCCTCATCCTCTTCCGCAACGACACGACGTAAGGCGTCCTTAGTGATCCTAATGTTTAGGTGGATGCGCGGGTCATAGACTGCGGGCGTTACCACTGTCATGCCATCATCAGACAGAACCGCAGGTGTCTTTTCAATAGGAACAATGGAGCAAGGGCACCCATAAAGCAACTTAGGTGGCCATGTGGCATCCCCTTCCTCTGGTTCCTGCAAGAGCAACATAGCAGACAACTCGTCAATCAAGTCCTGTTCTGTGTCGCCCCTTACCGTGATGTCCCAGAGACCCCCAACAAAACGAATAGGGGCCTCAAACTCTTGTCCGTTTAACTCTAGGGTCTCAGTCATCGGTTGCGTCCTCTGTCCCTGTGTCGGTTATGTTCACATCCCACATGCGGAACAATTTAATCACCATTGAACCACCGGAATAGGCAAGCTGTAGGTCTGTGGTTTCAAGGTCAGGAATGGCTACAGGCGTCGTGTCCTCGGTTAAAGCAGTACCATCGACCGCACCATTGATAAACGTAGAGCCGTGGCGGCTGGCGAGGTTAAAAGGGACGTTGACGCCGGGTGAATAGCTGCTTGTCGCTTCAAAAACAACATCACTGACACCGCCGACTTCCTGCTGAAACCTGACTTGTCCAGTCTCGGAGCCAGTTGTGTTTAGGAAAATCTGAATGCGGTTGTTTACATCCGCTTGCCATCGCACAAAAACGACGTTCAGAGATGTATCATCATCACCGTAAGTCATTCGGCCTTGGATGTGGATGGACAATTCGTCGCCCGCTGGCCACGAGACGCTCTCATGTGGCAAGACTAGCTGTTCACCCGCTCGGGATACTTGTGAGCCATACGTGGGAATAAAGCTGGATGGTGATGATCCTTCTTCGACCTGCACAGCGAGCAGCTTTACCGTTTCAGTACCGCTGGCTGTCCATGTGGCGCTCGAAGTGCCATCATGGGGGCCAACACGGACGTATGGCGTGCCAACATTCCCGTTTGTATTGTCTGCGATTGACAGCGCATATACATCATTAGCAACCTCAGTCACATAAAAGGCAACATCCGCTGCGATTAAGGTAGTGACTGACAAAGTGTCTAAGTCAACAATACAGGCAGCTTCATAGTCTGGCCCCGGACCGTACACCTCAAAGAAAACATATCTTGAAGTGCCTCTTTCCAACCAAACTGTCGTAGTGATCGAGCTTGCCCCCGATGGAGTTGAAAAGTGTACATTACTTGCAGCGTAGTGGTTTCCCGATCCCGCACTAGCAGTGATTAGAGCAGCATCACCCTCGCTCGTGAACGGGTTTGTCTGACTGAGTGTTGGTGAGGCAACTCCAGAGTTCCCGTTGTAGTTTATGCTTGATGGAGAGGATCTCTCAAAAATATTCGTCCGCGTCTGAGGCTCTATCAGAACCCCTTCGTTGACCCATGAAAATCCGTTGTAGATGTGGTGATTGCGTCGGGGCAGATAGCCAGTTGTCGGAACAAAGGATGTACCTGTGTCTGGGTTGTTTACCATACCGCCAAGGTCACTGCGATATGCCCACAGGGTTCCTGTTGATCCTGTAACCGTAAGCGTAAGCGACGTTGAACCAGCGGTTATTTCAACTGGATTGCCTTCCGTGACTGTACCTGTACCCGCACCAGAAAGTGCAATTGAGACGCCTGTGCATTCAACCGTGTAATCAGCGCCGGAAACAACAGTAATAGTTTGGGTCGCTGGGGCTGTCGGATTAGACGCTTCGTTATGCGAACGCCACTTTAGCAGACCATCGCTGTCAAACATCGTTCCGTTGGTCGTGGCGGTGTGTTCCAGCACGCCGCCAAACGTGCTTTTCCGGCCCTCTTTGGCGTAAAACTCATCTGCAAAAGCCGGGACTAGCTTAGGCGTAAAGCCCGCCGCCGCGTAAGCCGCAAGCGGGTTCCTGCGTGCGCCAAACGGGCTGCTGATGCCTAGCAACGGTGAAGAAATCTCGCGCATGATCGCCCCCTTTTATGCGTGGCTCACCATCACCGACGCGCCGTCTGGCGCGTATGCGTAAAGCCTAACCGCCGTAATTCCGGGAAACATATCCGAAAGCGCCGTGTTCAATTCGCCTTGGCCCGGATTGTATCTAATCGCGCCGTCAGCGTCTGTCGGCGTGCTGGCGCTGGTCGTGCCTTTGATCAGCACAAAGTTGCCGCTTTTATTTTGAAAAGTGATCGACGACACGTCCGCGTCGGTCAGCTGCGTCCATGCTTCTTTTGGAACGCTGATGTTCGTATTCTGTGCCATGCTCTAACCTCATCCATTTGAGTTTTGCCGATACTAGCAGGTTTTGCGCAATAAATAAACTACCGCACAACCGTGAAACTGTTGTAATCTGGATCCCTGTAATCATTCCCCGTCGCGTCAGAAATTGTGAAAGAAAACCCGCCCGCTGACGTTGAAAAAACGTTTATCGTATTTTGAAAGCTCGCGCTTGCGGATGTTGTTCCTGCGGAATAGGTCACGGCGTAATTCGCATCAGGCAGCGCTGTCGTGAAAGTAACGGTCCATTTCCCGCTCGCGTCCTTAGTCAGTGCGCCGATGTTGCCCGACGCTTGTGGCGTAGTCGCGCCGGTTGATCCCGTCCCGTCCCACACGCAAAACGCCCGCGTGCCGAAAACCGGAGCCGTTCCCGTCTTGGTTATCAGCGCGTCAATGTAAGCCTTGATTGATTGCTGCGATGCGACCGCGCTGTCGCTGTCGCTGGCCATGTCGTTTTCGTCAAGAAAGTCAGTGACCCGAGTGCCGCCGATGTGGGGTTTCCACTCGCTGTCAGACTGGTCCACTTTGCCGATTGTGATCCAAGCCGAATTGGCATCGTTTCTGAATTTCAAATTGTTTGTTGCCGTGTCAAACCACCATTGGTTCTGAAAGGTGGTTGACGGTTCGGTCGCGCCGCTGTTGCTCGTTCTGATCGCTTTTAGCGCGTTGTTTAGGTCAGTTCGCACTGCCGCCGCTGTAGCGTTGTCTATAACGTAATCATGCTGTGACATGTTTAATACTCCAAAACGGCGTCAAGTGCCGTGATATTAGGCGTGATATCGTCCGCCTCGGTTGTCAGTGTAACGCGAAACTTGAAAGCCCGCCCGTAAAAATTGCCCGCGCGAAACGGTAGCCAGCCCGACCAAGTTGGCGATCCGGCTGGGTCGTCTGTCGTCGTGGCAATGTCAAACGTGACATTTTGATCTGCGACCTGCCGGCCGCCGCCAAGATCGTCAAACAAGCCTTCCAAGCTGTCAAGGTCGCCTGCTAATTCGTCGAATGTACCAGTGCCGTCATCTAGCCGCGCTACGGTCGCCTTGACGCGCGCCCATACCATGCGCGCGGACGTCGTGTCGATGTAATTGCTAAACTCATATGTTCCGCTGTCGTTGGCGCTGACTGGCGCTGTAAGCCGCAGCGCGCTTGAAGCTACGCTAACGCCCGCCTTAGTGCCGCTGAATGCAGGTGCGTCGCTCTGCGTCGTTGTCGTGGCATATGTGGGCAGGTATTCCGCCCCTACAACGACCGACGTGTAGTTTTGCGATGGAATGCCGCCCTTGTCATAGCTGCGGATGTGATATGTACCCGCCCGCAATGGTAGCGTGTGCGATACGCCAGGCCGCGCAATCTTGGCCTCTGCCGTCGTCGCACCTGACCACGACGCGCCGCTTGTCTCGACGCTGTGGCGGATGGCGTAATAACTTAAATCCAGATCGGAAACGGGCGTCCATCGCAGGATCAGGCTATTATCAATCACCTCAAAGCCAAGGCCAGTCACGTCGGCTGGCGGTCCATCTGTCGCGCTGACTTGAAAGCCGCTGACTGTGGTGTATTCACCTTTGACGCCGAACACATTGACCGCCCTTGCGCGGACGTCGTACTCCGCCCGGCTGGCGTCGATCAATTCAAACAACCCCAATTCGCCGAAGCTGAGGCGCGTAAACGTGCTGGCCGAGGTCAGCTTGTATTCGACTTCGACATAATCAACTAAATCGGCAGGCGACGCGCTGACATCTACTAGCAAGACGTTCAGCAACTTCTCCGACAAGATCCGCGCTTCATCGCTTAAATCAATTCCCACCGCAGGAACGGTCGAAAAATCTGGCAAGTTCGTGTCATTCGCTGCGAATGCGGTTTCGTCTGCGTTCCAGTCGTAAGCGTCGGCGCTTGTTTCGCGCAACGTCAAAGCAACCCGAACGCCCTCTGTTTCGCTGACAAGCAAGCGCCATTCGACAACTTCGAACAGTTTAGCCGTCCAGCCGTATTTACTGACAGTCAGGTCAACGGTGTCGCCAACTTCAAGGCTTGCCGCGCCAAGGCCGAATTCGGCGGTTAGTGTCATTTGCTCGCGTGATCGGTAAAGCGTCAGTTTTGCCAGTCTCTCGGCGCGTGCCGGGTCCGTGGTAAACGGCAGCGCAAAATCCAGCGTGTTTTCTTGCCCGCCGTCCTGATCCACAAAGATTTGACTTTCAATAGCTGTGTATTCCGTCTCAATCCAATCGCCGCCCCCGTCGCTTTGCTTGCCCCCAAAAACAAACTTGCCCAAGATGGCGTTGAACCCGTCTGCAATGCCCGTGCGCGTCTGCAAGTTTATGCCGCCGCGAAGGTCGTCAAGATCCAGCGACGCAACCGATGCAGTGAAAACGCCGACTTTCAACTTCCACTTGCCGCTACCCCTGAACAATTCGCCGGAACATGCCGTCATCATATCTGACACAATGTCGCCACGCGTCTGGCTGGCGTCCACAATGCCGTCAATCGTGTAGCGCTTCTGCGTGCCGCCAGAGGCAAGCGTTATATCATCGTCGCAATCGTTCGCCGCTGTCGTAAAATATGTGTCATCAACATCGCTATCACCCCAACCAAAATCGGTTGTGATATAGTCGCGGATGCAGAGCGCCGCGTTGTTGCTGTAGGCCTTCGAAGTCGTGCGCGGATCGTAAACCTTGCGGCCCTTCATAACCGCCGTGATCTGCGGAACGCCGCCCGCGAAAACGTCGCCGTCACGTTCTAGCACTGTGTAAAGATACGCGATGCCCTGACCGACAAACGATATGCCCGCCGACGTGTCCGCGATCAGCGTGTCAGCTAGGTTTGTCGCCGCGTTTGTGAAATTGTCCGTTGCCGTCGTTTGTGTGCCGTCGTGCTTTAGAACGCGAATTTTGCTTTTCCAAGTGTCGCCTGTGACGTAGCCGTCAGCGTCCAGTGTGACGATCTCATCATTGACGTAAATGTCACCGACTTCTTCGCATTCGTGACCGGCCAGCGCAATGACGGTGTGCAGAAACTTGTTCGATTGCCCGCTGCTATCCATGAACACAATCGTGCCGCCCTTGCGGATCTGGCCATACACGTATTGCTGCGACGCGACACTTGACGGCCCGCTGATCAATCGACCTTGATTGCCCGTAATGCTGCCGATGTCAGGCGCAAGGTGACGCATCACAGCGCCGGAAAGTGCGGTCGTGGCCACATAGCCAACAACCGTGGCCAAATTGATCGACCCGATCACCGTGGCCGTCGCCGCACCGCCTGCGCCTATCGCGCCAAGTATCGCCGCGCCTACTGCCTCAGCCATCTATCCAAGCCCCGTCAATCTCTTTTATAGACTTATACACCAAACCCACATCACCGACAAACGCCGCAGTCACGCCGCTGGCAATGCCGAAAGCGTGGCTCAAAAAATACCTGTCGCTGCGCACGACGACAAGCGACCCGCGTGGCGGGATGCCATCGACGCGCCGCATTTTCGCGTCTAGGCACGCAAGAAAATCCAAGCGCCCGTATGACTTTTTGAGCGCGTCCGCCAGCGCGCGCGGTCCAAGCGTGTGATGCACACCGAGCAACTCCGGCGCATAGGGCTTGCCGTACATCGCCGCCCAAGCGCCATTCGTGAAAGTGAAGCAGTCATGCACGCCCAAAAAAAACGACTTTTTACGCTGCGCTTGCAGGTAATCGTTAAGCGCGGAGGCTTGCTCGCCCGTCATGCTTTGCGCCCCCAAGGAACCTGGCGGTCAGGCAATGCCGTGACAAAATCAAAAAACGTGTCGCTAGGGTGCCGCGTTTGGTGTGACGCTTGCGTGTATCGCCTGACGTTTGGCCGCTGCAAAAGCACGTTTAGGCTTTCCAGCGCGAGCGATA
>Ga0206130_10007314_pt1 | contig 12263 bp, 8 predicted proteins | sample Helgoland_Spring_9_FD_148637 | JGI IMG/M metagenome (GOLD analysis project Ga0206130, IMG submission 148637) | Pelagic subsurface seawater microbial communities from Kabeltonne, Helgoland, North Sea - Helgoland_Spring_Bloom_20160512_1 | ecosystem: Environmental > Aquatic > Marine > Epipelagic ...
CGTTGTACTGGTCCGGGCTTGCCCACACCTTGGCGCTTCTCATGTTGTGGGAGATGATGTCCTGTCGCTCGGTACCCGGAGCCGAGGACAGAATTGCTTCCATCGCCTCAGGGGTCGGGTAGCCGACATCGGCGGCCCCGGTTGTGCTCATGATCGAGGTCAACGAACGCACCTTGAGTGGGTGACGAATCGCTGTGGCCTGTGCGATCATCCCGCCCATGGACACCCCTGCGATGTGCGCCGACTCGATACCGAGTGCATCGAGGAGTCCAGCAGCGTCGTCGGCCATATCGTCGAGTGTGTACGCGATGTTGGGCCGATCGCCGCGGGCGACAGCGTCGAGGACTGCTTGGGGGTCATGCTCGCCACCTTCAAATGTGGTGGACAAGCCAATGTCACGATTGTCGTACTGAATGACGAACAACCCACGCTCGACGAGCGGGTCTACAAAGTGAGCCGCCCAGTCGATCAGCTGCACACCCAGCCCAGCAATCAGCAACAGTGGTGGATCGTTGGGGTCTCCGGCCGTCTCGTAGGACAGCTCAAGATCATTAACAGCGATGTGTGGCACCGGGCGACTGTAATACGAGTCACCGTCGCCCAAAATAGCAACGAGGACTATTTTCCGGGAGCCTGAGGACCCATATACGCTGCATACAACCCCATACAACGCCGTCCGGTCCGGTGTTCGTGTCGGGATCGTTACATGCGGTTGAGTAGCTCAGATTTCTTGGTCTGAAACTCTGCCTCGGTGATGACACCGCGTAGTCGGAGCTGGTCAAGTTGTTCGATCTGTTCAGGGATAGACAACGCTCGCTCGACCGTGCCAGCGACGGCGGCGGTGGCTGCTGCGTGTGCTTGTGCCATGGCCGTGAACTCTTGTGTTTTGTTGATCTCCATCGCCCGGTAGATCTCTTGCTGGATGAGCTGCGGCTTGCGTACGTTGTCGAAGTTTTGCTGACCGCCTTCGCCCGCCGACTCGACGGTGAGGTCTCCGCTGCCTACTGCACGTTCGAACAACGTCGTGTTGAAGAACACCGTATTGATCCGCTCGAGCGGAATCTCGATGCCCTTCTTGGAGAACACTCCGCTGCGAAAGATCAACCGGTCGGTGGTGATCACGAAGTTGATACCGGACCAATTCACATATCGCCAGGCCAGGTTGAGCAGTGTCAGCAAGATGCCCACGCCTAGGACGTACACCAAGATGTCTGGCATGCCGAAGGCAGCAGCCACGGCCGTGACCACGATTGCCGCCACCACCATTGCGGCCTGCGGCGTTATGAACCACCAGTGCGGCCGGACGTCGAGCAGCACCTCTTCATTGTTGTTCAGCAGCTTCGGATCAAACCCCACACGGCAAGCTTAGATCTCCCACCCGCCACAGGGGGCAACTCGCTGCAACGGCAGACAGCGAAGCGGTCCGGGACTATGGACTCGTGCACTCGAAAACAGTAGTGCGAGCCCCTGAGGCGAGCAATACGAACTACCCGCGGTCCGGGACTATGGACTCGCGCACTCGAAAACAGGGTTTCGGCGAGGAACGAGCCGAAAGCCGGACTACCAGCGGTCCGGGACTATGGACTCGTGAGCTCGAAAACAGTATTGCGAGCCCCCAAGGCGAGCAATACGAACTACCCCTACCCCCAGCCCAGATCGTGGAGACGGTCGTCGTCGATGCCGAAGTGGTGGGCGACTTCGTGCACCACCGTGGTGATGACTTCGTGCACGACGTCGTCGTCGGTGTCACAGATGGCACAGATCGCCAGTCGATAGATGAAGATCCGATCGGGCAACTCGCCAATGCCATAACTGTCACGTTCGGTGAGCGGGATGCCGTCGTACAGGCCCAGAATGTCGGGGGCTTCGCCGTGGTCCTCGATCAGGAAGACGACGTTGTCGATGAGGGCGAATAGGTCTTCGGGGATCAGATCAATGGCTTCGCTCACAAGCTGCTCGAAACGGCGTTTCGGTATCTCGATCACGGCCTCCGGGGTTGATCTCTAGCGTTGGGGAACCGAGCTTGTCACACCAACTCGGTAGTGTCAGGGCCATCATGTCCGATTCATCGCTGAACACCGACGCTCTCCTCGATGGCCTCGACCCGACCCAGTTCGCGGCAGTGTCGTCGGCCCATAACCCGCTCGCCATCCTCGCCGGCGCTGGCAGCGGCAAAACTCGCGTACTCACCCGCCGAATCGCGCATCGAGTTGCCACCGGAGCGATCGACCCCCAGCGAACCTTGTCGGTCACATTCACTCGCAAGGCGGCGAGCGAGCTTCGCACTCGACTCCGCGGTTTGGGGTTGCGCGACAACATCACGACCGGCACGTTCCACTCTTTGGCGTATGCCCAGCTGCGCGAGCGGTGGGCTGAGAAGGGCGTCCGCCCGCCCGACATGCTTGACCGCAAGTTTGCGATGATCGCCAAGTTGCTTGGCCGCAGGGCCAACACATCGATGATCCTGGACACGTTGCATGAACTCGAATGGATCACCGCACGAAATCTCTCGCTCGAGCGGTACCCGCACGAAATCGACCGGCTTGATCGCAAACCTCCAATCGCTGTCGCCGACATTATTCAGACGGCCAAACGTTATGCCGAAGAGAAACGCAACCAGCGAGTCATCGACTTCGACGACCTCCTGTCGTTGGCGATCCGCGACATCGAGGCAGATCCTGAATACGCATCGGTCGTTCACTGGCGCCATCGCCATCTTTTTGTTGACGAGTTCCAGGACGTAAACCCACTGCAGTTTCGGCTCCTCAAGGCTTGGATTGGTCCTGAGCCAGACCTCTGTGTTGTCGGTGACCCCAACCAAGCGATCTATGCCTGGAACGGAGCTGATTCGTGGTATCTGCGCAAGTTCACCCAGCACTTCCCCAACGCGGGGGTCATCACGTTGGGTCACAACTACCGCTCAACACCCGAGATCATCGCTGCCGGACACTCGGTGCTTCCCAAACCAGACCGCGAAGCAGAACCGCCACAAACCGATCGACCGACCGGCCCGGCGCCAACCATCACCATCTGTGACGACGACGCTGCCGAGGCCATCACCGTGGCCCGGGCGGTGCGCGACCACGCCGGACCCGGCATCTCGTGGTCACAGCAAGCAGTGCTTGTGCGCACGAACGCCCAAGTGGCACTCATCGCCAGTGCATTCGAGCGCGCCCGGATCCCCCACCGAGTTCGGGGCCGCTCCAACTTGATCGATCAGCCCGAGATCAAGGTGTTACTGCGCCTATTGCGCGAGTCCACAGGCGAGCTCATAAGCGTGATTCCCGATATTCGGGCCGCTGTCGATGAGACCGCAGTCGAGAACGAAGGCGCCGAGACCGCCGCCGAGGCTGAACGTCAGCGCAACCGCGAGGCACTGCTGCAACTTGCGATCGATCATGCGGCCTCGTTCCCCACTGCGAACGGTTACGACTTTGCCGGTTGGCTGAGAGCATCTGCGGCCCGGGAGGGCCTCGACGTCGGTGCAAACGCTGTCGACATTTTGACCTTCCACGCGGCCAAAGGCCTCGAGTGGAACATTGTGCATCTGGCTGGCATCGAGTCGGGGTATGTGCCGATTGCCCAGGCGAACGGCCCGGCTGCGCTCAGCGAAGAACGTCGACTGTTACATGTTGGGTTAACCCGCGCCAGAGACGAGGTGCTGATCACCTGGGCAGCACGACGCACCTTCGGCGAGCGCACAAGCCGACGCCAGCGGTCGCCGTACCTCGACCACGTCGACGGCACTGACAAGGCACCGGTGCTGAAACTTGAAGAAGAGAGTGGCAAGGCACGCGGCAGGCGCCACCTCAACTCGATCCGGGCCGAATACGAAGACTCCGAACCTGACTCACCGCTCTACCTCGAGCTCAAGAAGTGGCGATCTGACACGGCACGCGAACAAGGTGTGCCCGCCTACATCGTGTTCAACAATCGCACCATGGCAGCGCTCGCCGCCGCCCATCCAACGACACACGATGAGCTACTCGAGGTAGCAGGCATCGGAGCGGCCAAGATCGAAAAGTATGGCGATGAGCTGCTCGCCTTGATGACTACCCGCTGAGTAGTACCCACTGAGCACTACCCGCTGTCCCTCGACGCTGCGACCCTCAGGGCCGGTACGAGAATGACGACGGCCCAACCAGGATCGAGCGCTGGACCAAGTCGATCCATTCAGCCAGCAGCGGCCGAGTGTCGCGAGGGTCGATAATTTCCTCGATCTCGAAGAACTCTGCGGACCGGTGCGGTGACCGCACCCGGTTGAGCCGCTCACGAATGTCATCGAGCAGAGCGTCGGGGTCGTCGCTGTCTGCGAGATCTTGTTTGTAGGCGACCTCGATGCCGCCTTCGATCGGTAGTGAACCCCAGTCGCCCGACGGCCACGCATATCGAAAGCTGGTGGCGCCGGGTTTGTTGTTTGCAGCCCCAGCTACACCAAACGCCTTGCGAACAACCACACAGGCGAACGGCGTGGTGAGTTGACCGAGTGCGGCCAGCGCCTGACTGCCATAACGAATCGTCGCGTTCTCTTCGCTTTCCTTTCCAATAAGAAAGCCAGGACAATCCTCGAGGTGAACGACCGGCAGATGGAAGGTCGACGCAAGATCGAGTAGCCGGATGAGTTTGCGACATCCATCGGAGGTCCAGGCGCCGCCATAGATGTAGCCGTCCTCGGCAAAAACTGCCACCGGGTAGCCGTCGATTCTGGCCAGTCCAGTGATGATCGAGCGACCCCACCCTTCGCCGATTTCGAAGAAGCTGTCTTTGTCGAACACCGCGTTGATGACCTTGCGCATTTTGTACACCCGGCGAGGCTCATGGGGCACGATCGAGATCAGCGACTCTTCCCGCCTGGCAGGGTCGTCGCTGGTCAAGACACGAGGAGCATGCTCGTCGACGTTGGTCGGCAAGTACGACAGGAACTGTCTGGCCCGGTCGAACGCTTCGGCTTCGGTGTCCACGGCGTCGTCGATGGCGCCATTCGATGTGTGGATGTCGGCGTGACCAAGCTCTTCTTTGGCATGACCTCCGAGTGATGCCTGCTCGACCAATGCCGGTCCGGCGATCATCATCTGCGCGCTGTCACGCACGATGACCGAGTAGTGCGACGTTGCCACACGGGCTGCGCCGATCCCAGCAACCGAACCCAACGCCAGCGCCACCGATGGGGCGATCCCGAGATGGCCGACGATCGTGTCCCAGCCGGCTACTTCTGGGATGTAGGTACGGCCAGCAGTCTCGATGGTTTTTACCGAACCGCCGCCGCCCATGCCATCGACCAGCCGCACGTGAGGGAGCCGTAGCTCGGCCGCCATCTTCTCGGCGGTGCTGCGCTTGGCCGGGATGGTCGCATCGGCCGATCCACCACGCACGGTGAAGTCGTCGCCCGACAAGATGACCGGGCGTTCATCGATACGTGCAACGCCGAACAAGAAGTTCGACGGTGTGAGGTGCACCAGGTTGCCGTCGTCGTCGTATTCGGCCACGCCAGCCGTCTTGCCGATCTCATGGAACGACTCGTCATCGGCCACCGCTGCAATACGTTCGCGAATCGTCATCTTCCCGAAGTGGTGCTGACGTTCGACCTTGTCGGGACCGCCCAGCTCCTCGGCAAATGCTTCGCGTCGACGTAGTTCTTCGAGTTCAGGTTCCCATGTCACAGGTGTCTTGTTCCTTGGTTGTGTGGCAACGGCGAGCCTAAGCGGACGGGTGATGGCCTAGCGAATCTGTAGCCCGGGCAGGCGGAGAACTAACCTGGCGTCATGTCAACTCCAGTCAAGAGCCCAGTGGTCGGAACTGTTTGGAAGATCCAGGTTGCCGTTGGCGACACCGTGGCCGAAGGCGACGAGATCATGATCCTCGAATCCATGAAGATGGAGATTCCAATCGAGGCCGACGCTGCTGGTGTGGTCGCATCCCTGGCTGTCGCCGAGGGCGACACGATTGCTGACCGCCAGCTACTCGCAACTATCGACTAGTCAGTCAGGGTCACGTCTTCCACCCTTCGCCCGGCTGCATCCGAAGTCCTGCATCGAGTCGAAGCACCGCGCCGTTGAGCATCGGGTTCTCGACGATGTGTTGTGCCAGATGCGCATACTCGTCGGGCATACCCATACGTTCAGGAAATGGCGTGTCCGCTCCGACGCTGCTCCGGAACTCATCGGACATCGCTCCGACCATCGGCGTTTCAAACATGCCGGGTGCGATCGAGACGGCACGGATTCCGTGTTGGGCCAGATCGCGTGCCAGCGGCAGGGTCATCGCGGCCACAGCTCCCTTCGAAGCCGAATAGGCAACACCGCCGTCGACACCATCGAATGCAGCGATAGATGCTGTCGTGATCAACACGCCCCGCTCCCCGTCGGGTCCCACAGGTTCAAGCTCACGCAGACGCCATGCGACCTCACGCAGTACGTGAAAAGTGCCGGTCACGTTGATGGCCATGACCTTTTCGAACGTGTCGAGGCGATGCGGGCCCCGTCGGCCAATCATGCGCGACCCGTCGGCTACACCAGCACAACAGACAGCAATACGGGCTGGGCCGAAGGCGGCATGGACCGCCCCGACTGCGTGTTCGACCGACTCAGCGTCGGCCACGTTGCAATGTTCGTAGTGCACATCGAGTTCCGCCGCCAGCGACGCACCCGCGTCGTCGTTGACATCGAGGATCGCGACCTGTGCACCGTTCGCTTGGAACCGTCGGGCGGTGGCTTCACCCAGTCCACTGGCCCCGCCGGTAATGATGACTGTCTGCTTGTTCAGCTGCATCAGCCCAGTCTGGTCTACGCCACTCGCCTGACCCAGACGAGGCCAACGAGTGTTAGAGGTCGAAGGGCATCAGCACGAGCGCCACCGTTGCATCGCATTCTCGAAGGATTCGCTCGACGGTGTGGCCCAGGAACGGCCTGCCATCTGGTCGACGTAGGTTGGCCCCCATCACCACAAGGTCAGCGTCGAGTTCGCGGACGAGGTCAAGGATTTCGTCGGCGGGTTCACCGGTGCGCAACGTTTGTTGCGTCTCGACACCCAATCCTTTGGCCATGACAGCCGCCTGGTCGAGCAATCCCTTGCCGACTTGTTCGCGCGACCGATGGTCGCCGCCTCGGTTCAGCAGCCCCTGCAACACATGCGGATCGGGCCGGGTCAGCACGTGCGAGAGATGTACCTCGGTACCCAAGTTCGCACTCACATTGAACGCAATCTCGCTTGCGGCTCGAGATGCCGGCGTGCCTCCGATCGGCACAACCACCTTGGCGTAGGCAGCGGGCAAACGATTCGCTCCGAGGGTGCGGTTCCTCCGCACCAATACAACTGGAATGGGGCTCACCGACAACACGTCGTCGACACGGCCAGAAATGACGGTTTCCTCGCGATCAAGTTCATCGGCACCAAGGCCGATCACCCCAAAACCTAGAGCGCTCTCCAGCACGATGACATCGGCGATGGCTGCCTCGGTCGTCTTGACCTTCCGATGTTCGACATCGCGCCCGTACAACGTGTTCAACAGCGGTTCGATATTTGCACTGTCAGGGTCCTCGCCCGCAGTGATAACGGTCGCGGCTGCTGCTTCTGGCCACGCGAAGTGGAGGATCTGGGCCGCTGCAATCGAAGCTGGGTCACCATCGCTGGGCAACAGCATCCGTGATGTATTCACGACGATGTTTTTGTCGAGTGCTGCCTCGCGAGATAAACGGGCCTGCTCGGCCTCGCTGCCGTCCCACCCACGCACGACAAGGCGCAGACCGATCGACGCGAACACACTGGTCACAACCGGCACCAGCACGATCGCAGTAAACGCCACCGTGTTAAAGACACCAACGGCCGCACCAACGGTAGCGATCACGATCTCGAGCGCACCTCGTGCGTTGAGCCCGGCACCGAGGGCGAGTGCCCCGCGATGAGAACGACCGGCCATTCGTGCGCCGGCATAAGCACCGATGAACTTGGCCACGATGGCGACCACGATGATGACGGCGGTCCAGGTGATTGCCGTTGCGTTGCCGAGTTCTCGAAGGTCAACCCGCAAACCGGCCGTAGCGAAGAAGATGGGAGCGAAGAACCCCAGCGTGAGCCCCTCGATCTGCTCGAGTGCATGTTCATGCTGGAACCGAGATCGGTGCAACACCACGCCAGCTACGAAGGCGCCCAACACGGCCTCGACACCAAGCTTCTGGGTCACAACCCCGAAACCGAGCATCGACACCAGCGCCACGGTCAGCGCACCTGACACACCGGCCTCGACCTTGCGCATCTGACGCAGGGCGCGGTCCACGAGCCGCTGACCAAGGGTCATGGCGACAGCCACAAAGATGAGTATCGGCACGACCGTCTTCAGGATCTGGACGACGCCAATCTCGCCCGAGGTAGCGAGCCCGGTGAACACACCCAACATGAGCCAGCCAACAACATCGTTTGCCATGCCCGCAGCAACCGTGATCTGCCCGAAGTCCCGGCGCATCAGGCCGAGTTCGCTCAGGATCTTGGCAACCACTGCGAGCGAGGACACGCTGAGCGCCAACGCCACGAACAACGCGAAGTTGACTCGTTCGGCGCCGTCGGCCAAGAAGATGTCGGGCAACGCGTACCCAACTGCGAGCCCACCAATGAGCGGCAGGATCAAGCTCCCGGTGGTCACCAACGCGGCAGGTCGACCAAGTTTGCGGATCAGATCAAGGTCTGTCTCGAACCCGGTAACCACCAACAGCAGCGCCACACCAACCCACGCCACACCGAGCAGCGCAGCCGACTGCACCTCCTCGTGACCTTCGTTCAAAAACCAGTTGAAGCCGTCGGGCCAAACCGTGCCGAACACCGATGGCCCAAGAAGCAAACCAGCGCCGAGTTCGCCAATGACCCCTGGCAATCCGATTTTGCGCATCATCCACCCGAGCGAACGGGCAAATACCAGGATCACGAACAGTTGCACCCAAAAGACCAGGAGTTCGTGCTCTTCGATAGGGATCAGTTCAGCCATAAGTTACCTAGGGAGTGAATTTGGGCTAGAGAGCAAAGTCGGCGTAGATCGGAATGTGATCACTGGGTTTGTGCCCATCCCAGACTTTGCGGCCGTTGCGATCAACCAGTGCACCAGTCACGGTGGCAAGCAGCGACTCCGTGGCCAGGATCAGATCAATGCGGATTCCCTGGCGTTTGTGGAATCGACCCGCGGTGTAGTCGTAATAGCTGAAGAGCCCTGGGTTATCGGGATACACGTGACGGAAAGTATCGGTGAGTCCCCAGTCCTTAATCGAGTCCAACGCATCGCGCTCACGCTGGGTCACATGGGTCTTGCCCGCAAACGCCTTGGTGTCCCACACATCGGCATCTTCAGGAGCGATATTGAAATCACCAAGAACCGCCAACGGTTCTTTCGGATCATGATTCTGGTCAAGGTGCACTCGAAGTCGGCTCAACCAATCAAGTTTGTAGTGGAAGTGTTCGTGATCGACCTCGCGCCCGTTCGGCACATAGACCGATGCGACACGTACCCCACCACACGTTGCCCAGATCACTCGGGCGTCGACATCGGGATCGCCACCGTCGGCGAAGTCATGAACGACGTCGTCGAGCCCCACCTTGCTCAGAATGGCGACGCCATTCCATTGCCCCTGACCGTGATGGGCCGTGGTGTAACCCATGGCCTCGAACGCTTCGGCAGGAAACGATTCGTTGTCGAGTTTTGTTTCCTGAATACACACCACGTCGGGCTTCATCCGCTCAAGCCACTCTTCGACACGAGGCATCCGAGCATTGAGCGAGTTCACGTTCCAGCTAGCGATTCGCATGACACCCGAGACTAGCCATCAATGGCCAGTATGGGAGGACCCGAAGGCCGATGTTGACGAAACAAATGTACGTCAACAAAACACAATGTGAGGTTGAGAGACCAGCGGCGATTTAAGTTCGTACAATGTACGGATGACTGATTCCGCCGCGCCTGGCGATTCTGAACGACACCCCGGGCCCAACGCTTGGTTGCTCGAAGAGATGCGATCCCAGTTCGAGCATGAGTCTGATCGCCTCGACGACGATTCGCTGACCTTCTTTGCCACCGGCCGGTCCAATGGCGCCGCCGCGCTCGCAGCCACGGCACCTGTTCAAGCGTTGCCGGCTACGACTACCCCATCAACTCATGGGGCACCAGCGCTGGCAGCTCCCGTTGCAACACCGACAGCAGCAGCGCCCGTCACCGCTCCGACTACCGCAACACCAGCTGAGGTCGGAGAAGTTCCAGGCGAGCCGCTCCGCGGAGCTTCTGCCCGCATTGTCGAGAACATGGAAGCCAGCCTCAGCGTTCCGACCGCAACCAGCTTTCGTGACATTCCAGCCAAAATGCTCGAGGCCAACCGCCGGATCATCAACGGCCACATGAAACGCAGCCGCATCGGCAAAGCCAGCTTCACTCACCTGATCGCATGGGCCCTTGTCCGAGCCATCGCCGATCATGTCCCAACCATGAACTCGACCTATCTCGAGGGGCCCGACGGCAAACCTCGTATTCAGCGCCACGACCAGATCGGTCTCGGTGTGGCCATCGACGTGACAAAGAGCGATGGCAGCCGCACGCTGCTTGTCCCGACACTTCGCGACGCCGCCGGCACCGACTTCATGGGGTTCGTGGCCAAATACGACGACCTGGTCGCCCGTGCCCGAGTCAACAAGCTCACACTCGACGACTTCGGTGGCACCACCGTGTCGCTTACAAACCCTGGCGGCATCGGCACGGTCCAGTCCGTACCCCGACTGATGCCAACACAAGGCGTCATCGTCGGCGTTGGCTCAATCGCCCTGCCAGCGGCGTGGCAAGCTGCCGACTCTCGCACCGTGGCCGATCTGGGCATCTCCAAGGTCGTCACCGTCACCAGCACCTACGACCATCGCATCATCCAGGGCGCCGAGTCCGGCGAATTCCTGCGGGCCATTCACAGCCTGTTGATCGGCGAACACGACTTCTACAACCAGATCTTCGAGTCCGTCGGTGTTCCGTACCAGGCCATCAACTTCAACCCCGATCGCACCACCAGCACCAGCGACGAGGCAATGACCAAACAGATCGCGGTGAACCAGTGCGTCAACATGCACCGGGTCCGCGGCCACCTGATCGCCAACCTCGATCCGCTGGGTTTGCGCGAGTCGTATGCCGACGTTGATATCGATCCTGAGACCTACGGGCTCACGGTGTGGGACCTCGACCGCGAGTTCCTCCACACCGATTACGCCTATGCCGGCAAGGCTGCTCCTCGCAAGATGATCTTGCGAGACATCCTGGGCGAGATGCGCGATGCCTACTGCCGCACCGCAGGCATCGACTACATGCACATCCAAAACGCCGAAGAAAAACGATGGATCCAACGATCCGTCGAAGGCGTCAACCGCACCCCCGAAGACGACGAGAAACGCCACATCCTCACCCGGCTCAATGCTGCCGAAGCGCTCGAGAGTTTCCTCGATCGCAAGTACCCCGGCACCAAGAGGTTCGGTCTTGAAGGCGGCGAGAGCGCCATCCCGATTCTCGACGCGATCGTCGGCGACGCTGCGGACGCTGGCCTCGGCGAAGTAATTGTCGGCATGGCTCACCGCGGCCGACTGAACGTATTGGTCAACATCGTGGGCAAGACCTACGAGCGGCTGTTCCGCGAATTCGAAGTCGGTGTCGAAGAAGGCGCCGTACAAGGCAGTGGCGACGTCAAGTACCACCTGGGTATGGAAGACGTCTTCACGTCTCGCCACGGCAACGATATTCCGATCCGGCTGGCAGCGAACCCATCACACCTCGAAGCGGTGAACCCGGTTGTCGAGGGGCTCGCCCGGGCCAATTCTGATCTGTATCCGGTGAGTGAGGACACCCCCGAGTATCCCATCCTGCCGCTGTTAATTCACGGCGACGCGGCCTTCGCTGGTCAGGGTGTGGTCAGCGAGACACTCAGCATGTCGCAAATTGATGGCTTCGGTGTTGGCGGCACCGTCCACCTCGTCATCAACAACCAGGTTGGTTTCACCACCACTGCTGAGTCACAACGGTCGTCGACCTATCCAACCGACGTTGCCCGCATGATCCAGGCACCGATCTTCCATGTGAACGGCGACGACCCTGAAGCCTGTGTGTGGGCCGCCCACCTCGCCTTCGAGTATCGCCAGCGTTTCAACAAGGACGTTGTCATCGACATGTGGTGTTACCGCCGTCGCGGTCACAACGAGGGCGATGACCCCAGCTACACCCAACCACTGATGTACCGCGTGATCGACGAACTGCCTTCAGTGCG
>Ga0206130_10007315_pt1 | contig 12263 bp, 10 predicted proteins | sample Helgoland_Spring_9_FD_148637 | JGI IMG/M metagenome (GOLD analysis project Ga0206130, IMG submission 148637) | Pelagic subsurface seawater microbial communities from Kabeltonne, Helgoland, North Sea - Helgoland_Spring_Bloom_20160512_1 | ecosystem: Environmental > Aquatic > Marine > Epipelagic ...
CCTGGACCTATGGCACCTGAACCTATGGCACCCAAGTCTGTGGCACCTGGACCTATGGCACCTGAACCGGAATCTTCCGAACCAATCGGTCTGGTGAATAATGATATACTGCCGCCTTCTATTGAACAGAGAGGTGGTGAATTATCTAAACCCAGAATAAATCCTGATAATCTAAAACATTTATACAGAAATCAGAAATTATTAATAAATGTATGTGAAATAATTGGATACGTATATGCGGCTAGCAGTACATTTACAGAATCGCAAATGAAAAAAGATATAGAAGAATTAATTAATTATCTGATTGATAAAATGGAGATGGGTGAAAATAAACATTTCGAATTCGTGAAACAATTATCAAATGATAATAATTTTAAGATGGCAATAAAAAATAATGAAGAATTATCAGGAAAAATAGAACGGATGTATATATTAAATTCGAAAGCAGAATTAAATGAAAGCACTATCGGGGATAAAAAATTAACATTAGTTGGTGAACAGAAATGCGATGATGCTAATAAAAAAATAAATAGTTTAATAGAAAATGGTGGATCATTTACATCTAAAGATGCTTTATTATTAGCATTCTGTGATAACGCAATGCAAGCAATTATTAGAAAACCGGCGTAAATTTATAATTATTCATATGAAAATTTGAAATTATCTTCAGAACAATCTCCTTCTTCTTCTTTTTCCAATAATACATCAATATTACTTTCATCTATATCAACATACTCCTCTTCTTTTTCACCCATATCTTTAAGGGAACTTATTAGATGTTCTTCATCCAGTAATACATCACAGTATCCTGTCCCCGATTTAATAATCTGACCAAGCATAATGTTGCTCGAAACACCTAATAATTCATCTTTTTCAGAGAAAATTCCGGCTTTAATTAATTCTTCGGTTGTATTCTCAAATGATGCTTTCGCTAAGGGACCCACATCTCCGTCTTTAATACCCTGACGATTTATAGAATATAATTCACCTGTTGAAGTCATCACATCGCAAAGTAATTCTATATGCCTTGGATTAATATATTCACCCGCATGGTCCGCAACTTCATTTATTTCTTCGAATAATCTATTTCTTGCCGATTCAATTCCGAATATAGAAATCATTTCTATAATATCATTGGATAAAGTATTATTAATATCTATATATTTATTATTTAAAATTTCTATTAGATTCGTCCCATCAGTTTCTAAGAAATATTTATCTTTTAAAATAGTTTCATGATTTATTTTAATATTTTCTTTCTTTTCATTGATTATAATACCATTTATATTCTTAATACCTTTAATTACAATATTATTCATAATATCTTCATTAATATTTTTTATAATGTCAATACAATCACTCTGATCTTGGTTGCCATTTATTATTTTTCCTTCATTTTTGATTTTCAATGAAATTCTGCCCACCAATTGTTTTGAACTATCATCTGTAAATTGATAACTAATTTTTTCAGGATCATAATTCATTATAGCGAAATAAATATCTTCCATAACAACCCCTTTATCCATCATGACACTCTTGTTAAATTCTATTCTAATGACCCAGGGTAATATATCTTCATCTACATCTTGGAATTTATTAAATTCCCTATAAATTTCCAGAATATCATCATCCCCTGGTAGAATAGATTTATTTTCTTCATTATCGGGTTCATAATATATTTTACAATTATCTACGAGATCTTTTAATATAGTGTATTCAAGATTATTTTTAACATATGTGGATTTATTTCTATCATAAGAATATTCTTCTTTTAAATTAACTATTGTTGATGGAGATTTCATATTTTTACTAACATGAATTAATTCTTTTAAACGAGGAATACCTCTTGTAACATTTGATTTAGCACTTACTCCTGCGAAATGGAATGTATTAAGAGTCATCTGTGTCGCTGGTTCACCTATACTCTGTGCTGCTAAGGCACCTACCATTTCACCTGGTGAAATTTTAGAAGAATTATATTTGTCTTCTATGATAGAAATAATCTCATTATATTCTTCTTTATTGATATATTTCGATAACAGAACCTTAGGATTTAAATGAATATCAATTAATATTTCGAATATAATATTATTTTTAAATGTTTTATTCACATAACATTTCTTTATTAGTTTTGAATTACCCTTCAATATTTCTAATGGAGAAATATTAGATTTAATCTTTTTATATTTGATAGTATTTTCTACGATTCGTTGAATATTCGCTGGGTAATTAATATTATTTTCGGGATTCCCATTAAATACGACATCTATTAAATATTCTCTATGATTAAGTATTTTCAAGAAATTTTCATCTAATTTCTCTTGATAATCATCAATTTTCTTTAATTTTTCATATATATGAGGCTTTATAAGAGAAGACCACTTAGTATCTTTTGAAAATTTAAATTTATCAATAATATCCTCTATGCTGAGTTTCGTTACAATTAGAGATTGTGATTCGATAAATGTAGCATCCATTCCATCTTCCCCATAAATAAATTGTACAATAGACCCATTAGCCGATCTTACGGAATAATCATATGAAACTTTTAGGTCTTCCATTGATTTTATTAATTGCCTCTGAACATAACCTGTCGTTGAAGTTTTAACAGCAGTATCAATCAATCCTTCTCTCCCACCCATTGCGTGAAAGAAGAATTCTTGGGGTGTCTGCCCCGATATAAATGAGTTTTCTACGAATCCCCTTGATTCTGCCGAATCGTCGTATTTATAATAATGAGGTAATGTTCTGTCATTGGTCGCGTGTGGAATTCTTTTTCCATCTACATTCTGTTGACCCAGACACGAAATCATTTGAGCAATATTGGTTAATTTTCCCTTAGATCCGGAATTAACCATATAAGTTGCCCTATTGTCCGAATCAAGATTCTCCAGACCCACCTGACCTGTTTCCTTAATGGTTTTATTTAATAAAGAATTTACCTTGGATTCAAAGAAATCATTTTTATTCTGACCAGGTATACTGTCGAATATATCAAGATGAACCTCTTGCATAATTTCATCAATTTCCTCTTTTCTGTTATCGATAATACTTTTAATTTTATCATTAGTTGTCTGATCTGCTATCATATCGCTAATGCCCACACTAAATCCCTCTATTAACAAGATATATGATACGATTTTCTGTAAATCATATATAAAATTATTAGCTCTGATATCCCCTAAATCATTATAGATAGTATGAATTAATCCCTTAGATGTTTTCGTAAATAGATTTTTATCAAATGTACCCTTCTGAATTATACCTGAAATAATTTCAACTATATTTATTTCACTATTATGCTTCGCTATGTTTTTTATCTGATCGGACGACTTGCTGGTATCAGAATCTTTATAATTATCAAATGAAGAATTGGGTATTTTTAGATTAACATTATTAGGGATAATATATGATAATATTGCATGACCCGACCATAATTCTATTTTTTTACCTTCTTTTAAGACATATTTATCACTTACAGGAAATATACCATTAAATGTTGATAAATCGCAGATTATATTCATCATCTGCTTCTTAGTATATAAACATGATGGAACCGCTTTAGTAGTTTTATCTTCACCTTCAATCTGATATATTAAACCATTAGAACTATGAACTTGTTTCGTCCCCCTCTGAAATTCAATGACTCTTGATTGTGTCAACTTATATATACCAAGTAAGGTATCTTGTACAATCGTAATAATTGGTTTATTTTCTCTCGGTGAAACTATCTGCTTATTCACAGAGGCAATATTAATTAATTCAGAAATACCCTGAATTGATTGTGGAACATGCATATTCATTTCATCTCCATCGAAATCAGCATTATAGGGTGGTGTAACACTGACATTTAACCGAAAGGTATTCCCGCTTAGAACTCTAACACGATGACCCATCATACTCATCTTATGGAGTGATGGTTGACGGTTAAATAATACATAATCTCCATCACTTAAGTGACGATTTACAATATCCCCGAATTCTAATTCAATATCAACCTTATTATTGTCATTAATAGCAATTTTATTACCATTTTTCTTGATTATAGATTTAGCACCGGGCCATTTTTCGGAACCATTATTAACAAGTTCAATTAATTTATTTCTGTTAAAATAATTAACCTTTTCCGGATAGGTTAAGTTTAATGCTATTTTTATAGGTACACCGAGTTCATCCAGTGCTATATTAGGATCGGGAGTAATAACACTACGAGCGGAGAAATCAACACGTTTACCCATTAGATTATTTCTTATACGACCTTCTTTTCCTTTTAATCTCTGCCTAATAGATTTTATTGGTCTTCCGGAACGATGAGTAGATTGATATACTCCAGGCAATTCGTTATCAATGTACGTGGCAACATGATATTGTACTTGATTCGTCCAATCATCGATAATTTCTTGTCTCTGTGATTTTTCAATATTCTTTTTTAGAATATTATTGAATTTTACAATATCCGCTAATTTATGGGTTAGATCATCATCCATTCTCTGAGAACTTCCCTGCTTAACCGAAGGCCTCACCGATGGTGGAGGTATGGGTAATACAGAACATATTAACCATTCTGGTCTACACCAAGTGGAGGAAAATCCTAAAGCATTACAATCTGTATCTGTTATTCTTTCAAATAATTCCTTAACATATTCTGCTGATATGTTCTGTTTCTGTAATCCAGTCCCATCTAAATCTTTCCAGATTGCTTGGATACCGTTCGGACCATCTAATTTATATCTATCAGGTTGTTTGCAACCACAACCAGTTTCATTTTCCTCTCCGCATCTCGATACCTTAGAGCATAGGGGATATAAATATTGCCATCTATCTTTTTTATTTTTTTTAAGAATATTTTCTACCAACGGATCATCTAAATTAATAAGTATCTTAGAACACCTAAAACAGACACATTTCATAATCTTCATTACCATATCAATAAAGTGATAATAATAAACGGGTCTACCCAATTCAAGGTGACCGAAATGACCCGGGCATTCAATATTTCTTAAACCACATGTATTGCATACTTTACCCATATCGGTTGTACCCATTCTTAAATCAAATAAACCCTTAATTACGGGTATATCTTTATCATATGTTTCGTGTTTAGTAATTTCGACAACCGAATTTTTCCTGATTTCATCTGGACCCATAATACTAAATTGAAGCGCGCTAACATTTTTAATATTCTGTTCCAATGTTTCAGTCATCTTATTTAATTATATAATTAATTAAATATTTAAATAAGAATCAAATTTATTTAAAAAAATTTGATATAAATAATTTATATCTAATAAATGAATAAAGATAATAATAATAATCATAATATGACAACTCGCTCTAAATATAAAAATACGGAGAATACTGAAAATTTATCAAAACAAGATATCATTAAAGTAGAAGAAATAGATGAGGAAATTGACATGGATGGTAATATAAAAGATTTTATAGTATACGATGAAGTTGATAATGATGATAAAGCAATGGAGGAATTAGGGGAGTTATTATATGGAATAAAACCGAATAAAAAGATGAAGAAAAAGAAAAAAAAGAAAGATCTTAATGATCCAATGAGGGATATGTTTATGAATTATCTTATCTTAAAAGCAACCGGAAAAGCGAATAAAGCATTAAAGAAGAAACGAAAAATTAGGGTTGAAGAAATAGAAACTGGAGAAGAAACGGGAGAAGAAACAGGAGAAGAAACTGGAGAAGAAACAGGAGAAGAAACAGGAGAAGAAACTGGAGAAGAAGTGAAATACACAATTAAAATTGGAGATAAATTACTAACAGAAGAATTGGATGATTCTCTAAGTGAATCTTCTGATGAAGAATTCTTGTTTGAATACGATGAATACGACGAAGAATTAGAAGATGTATTAGAAAGTCATGCTTCACTTAATAGCGAAGAACATACAATGGAATATTTTCATAAACTCGGAGAAGAAAATAAAAAAGATCTTATTGAGGCGACGAAGGAGATTTATAACATTAATGATTCGGAAGTTCCACTTAGATTCAAGATTATAAATTCCCATATGGACCTTAAAACTAAATCCGTAGCAATAGAGAATATTGATAAGTTATCGGAAATGGATGTTTCAACGGGAGAACATAGTAAAATGGATCATTGGATTAATGGTTTAATAAAGATTCCATTCGGAGAATATCAAGGGTTACCCGTAAACCCAGAATCGAGTATTGAAGAAAAAAGATCTTTTATTAAAGATACATATAAGACACTTGATAAAGCGATATATGGTCATAATGAAGCTAAAACCCATATCCTTCAAGTTATAGGTAAATGGATTAAGAATCCAAATAGTGGTGGAAATGTTTTAGCAATTCAGGGTCCAATGGGTAATGGTAAGACTACCCTCGTAAAAGAAGGTATTTCAAAAGTTCTAAATAGACCCTTCGCTTTTATTTCTCTGGGAGGTGCGTCTGATTCGGCATATTTCGATGGACATTCTTATACATACGAGGGATCTCATTGGGGTAGAATTGTTCAAATATTACAAGATTCTAAATGTATGAATCCTGTAATTTACTTCGATGAGTTAGATAAGGTTAGCGATACTCAGAAGGGAGATGAAATTATTCATATGTTAACTCATCTCACAGATTCTTCACAGAATTCATTATTTCAGGATAATTATTTCCCAGGGATAAATTTAGATCTTTCCAAGGTTCTATTTATCTTCTCTTACAACGATGAATCCAGAGTTAATAAGATTCTAAAAGACAGAATGTATGTTATTCATACGAAAGGATTTAAAACAGAGGAAAAAATAAAAATCAGCAGAGAATATCTTCTAAAAGATATATTAAATACATTCGCGTTCAAGGATGATGAAATTACGTTTAGTGATGAAATCTTAAAAGAAATAGTAGAGAAATATACAGGATGCGAAGAGGGTGTTCGCAATCTAAAAAGATGTTTAGAGAGTATCATTTCAAAGGTAAATATATGTATGTTATCAGGGGGTAATGAATTATCATTTAAGTTGAAAGATTTTAAATTACCTTTTGAAGTAAAGTCGGAACATCTTACTGAATTACTAAATAAGGGTAATACTGATAAACCACCCGAACATATGTATATGTAAATAACACTTCGTATATGTAAATAACACTTCTTATATGTAAATAACACTTCTTATATGTAAATAACACTTCGTATGTAAAAAAAATCTATGGTTAAATATAATGAAAGGTGGTGGAGATGGTAGATTAAAGAGATTAACTAATTTTTTTATTGAAGCTTTATTTTATTCGGAGAGGGCAGATAGAGGACTTTCTCATCCAGATGCGGTAGATCCCGATGAGATAGACGATCCCGAAGAATGCAATGAATCAATTGATGTAGCGAAAAAAAATATTATGAAATTACCAGAAAGATACGGTGTAGGATTAACTGAAAAGGGTATGAGAATATATATTGATAAAATTACTAAACATTTCAATGATCTTTACTCAGATGATCTACGCCAATATCCGAGAGTAGACGATGATATTGTTAATAAATTTGTAACGGAATCAATAGAATCAATAGATGAATCAAGATTGGCGGGTAAATCTAAAAAGAAGAAAAAAGCAACTAAAAAGAAGAAAGCAACTAAAAAAAAGAAAAAAGCAACTAAAAAGAAAGGAAAATTGGCGGGTACTCGCAAGTGCGTGGGATTGGACGAAAATGATTGTAAATCCAATAGTAGATGTAACTGGAATATGTTTGAAATTAGAGACTTTGATATGAATACATCCAAAGGTAAACAGAAACTATTTGATTTAAAAGAATCACTTATGAAAACATATACGAAAGAGGAATTGATGGAATATTTGGGAAGTGAAGATCCATCTTTTTATCAAGTATATATGAGAGCGAAAAAAGAATATGACAATGGCTTAAGAGGATTGTGTGGTCACAAGATGTTCCGTGGTTCCGAGTTAAGTGATATCCTGAAAAAGAGAGTAGAAAGAGATTATCCGGAATTAAGAAAATCTAAAAAGAAAAATAAAATACCTCAAAAGGATAAAGATTTAGCAGAAGATCTCTTAAAAAAAGCAATGAAGAAAAGTAAACCAGATAAAGAAATACAAGCAATAATAGATATGTATGGTTTAGACGAAAAAGAACTACAGAGAATTTATGATAAAAATAATAAACAATTTTCAAAATTAGATACATTCTTATCTCAAGATCAAGATGAGGTAAGTAGTTTATTGGGAATGGTTGAGGATGAAGTTGAATTGGATAATAGAAATAAAAAATCGGGTAAATATAAGAAACCGAAAAAAACTAAAAAAGCTAAAAAGAAAGCTAAAAAATAATCTTTTTATCCAGACATCTATTATGCCATCCGTCTTCAACGAGTTCTAAATCATAATAACGGTACATTTCTTGTCTTCTTATTAAAGGACTATTATCCTGACCCTGTAAATTCCCCTCATGTTTATAATAATGATAAAATCTATAAAAATATGTTAAGATCTCATTTAATTTCATTATATTCGGATTCTGGATAAGTAACTTTTTCGTAATATCAATCATAGTTAATTTAGTTTCGCATTTATTATTTCCTTCTAACATCCAATAAATAAAATCAACCATTAATTCATATTTATCTTTCGGCAAAATTTCTTTATTATGAGAATAACAATATCCATAATTAAGAATAATACTCTTATTTTTACATCTGTTACCTTCTTTGGTTTCGTGACAACATCTTCCACTATAACAAAAAAAACGTAAATTCTCTAAACTATTACAAGATAATTTATCATTATTATAATTAAATCCTCGGCAGAGGGGACAATCGATAAAAATATTAAGATTATTGGAAAACACACATGCTCTATAGCATTTCTTATGAAAACTATGATTACATGTTAATTTATATTCATCTTTAGTATTAATCTTCTCTAAACAGATAGAGCACTCCATTTTTTTTAACATATTAATCTATTGATAAACCTTTAACCTTTTTCAAATCTTTTTAATCGTGTAGCACGCATTTCTTCAATTGAAACCTCTACAACGTTTACCCAAGGATTAACTTCTTCTTTTTTTATATTTAGTAAATCCTTTTCAAGGGATTCTTGATATTCTTTTTCCTGGGATGCCCTTAATTCCCGGTCCATCTGTATCTTAAGTTTTTCGGATTCTTGGATAAGGAGTTGTTGGAGTTGTTCTTCTTCATATGATAATTCTAATTCAGGATTATTATCAGTGTTCTGTTCTAATTCAGGGTTCTGTTCCATTCGGTTTTCCATTTATATGATAAAAAAATTTATATAGTTGTATCAAATTTATTTATTTTTTAAAGGACCACTGGGTAACCTTATCAGGATTCATGGTGATACCTCTGAATTTGTGTTTTGAATAATTTTTATTGTATTTACTATCTCTGATATGTCCTTCTTCAAAATATTTTATACTGGACCATTTTAGATATCCCCCATCGGATATAACTCTAATTAAATCACACTCATAGCATCTACATTTATAGTGTGTCCAGAAATGATTCGGGGTGTTTCTAAATTCTCTATATTTAACGAGTTCCGGTTTTTCTTTTTCAGGATTTATATAAACAGAAATAATACCTTTCTGTTCACCAGTTTTGACGTTTTTATTGCATAGTAAATTTCGCCTAATATTCCAGAAATCAAGAGATTTCCAAGAATTAACCTTGCGTTCCCATCCTATGTGGGATTTAGAGTTAGCATGGATGAAATGTTGAGGAAATCCATTACCATCATAATATCCTATTCCTTTTTCGTTGTTAAAGAATTCTTGTTTAACGAATCTGAATTTCGGTCTGAGTTCCATTACCCACAGGGGGATGTTCGCGATCATAGCCATCTGGAAGATCTTACACTTGATGTCGAAAGGTAATCTATAGATATCCCGTTTAAGTTTGTTTTGTTTGACATTATCTTTTACAAGAGATAGTTTTTTCTTTTCTTCAGGGTGAAGTTTATTGCGATACTTCGAGTGCTTTTTCTTCTGCTTCATGTGAATTTTTTTTTTGTTTTATAACAATGCATTTTTGTTTTGAATCAAATTTAAATTGTGAATTCTTAAAAGATTTTAAATGGACACCACAATATTCCGAACCTAATTGACAATTCTTACCACACATTTCATGCTTTCTTTTACCTCTTGTTAAAATATGCTTACATTTAATCTGATATCCCTTCAACTCTTCTTTCTTATTTTTTAAATCATGATAAGGACAATGAATTCCCGGCACAACTTTTTTTAAGCCATAGACAAGAGGAAGATAATCTATTTTTTTTCTACAATATGGGCAATTTCTATCTTTTTCAATATTGTGATTATAATTAAAAGTTTTTAATAAACATTCATAATGAAACTCGTGTGGTTCTTCTGGTGTTCCACAATTAAGTTTATGCGTTAATTTTACGTTTAAATAGTCACCACATATCGCACAGATATTATCCATTTAAATATAAATTGTGAAATATATTTAAGTAATCTTATGATTATTCATCATAAATCATTAAATGAAATATTATTGGGTAAAAAGAATTTATTAAAATATTCCGATGAATTTTCTTTCATCCCTTTAAGGATATTGTATGAAAATAATTTCAGAGAATGTTTAATTCAGACACCCAAGTTATTTCTACCCTATGGTAAACAGAAATTAGATAATGGAAAGTATATTGTTGATTTATCATTTCAGAATAAAGATAATGACGAAGATAATATAAATTTTTTAAAAGTTCTTAAAAATATTTATAATACTATAAAAGATAAATATAAAGATTATAATGTTAATTCTTTTTTAAAACAGACAAGTTTTGATTATACAATGAGATTAAAAGTAAGTTTAAATTCTAAATTTTACGATAATTCTAAAAATCAATTATATAAGATTGATCCCTTTTCATATGGAATATTTATAATTGGATTAGAAGGTTTATGGATTCATAATAATGAAATATGGTTTCAGTGGTATCTTTTACAGGCTCGTTTAGATAAACCAACTTTTTTAAATGAATATGCGTTTATTGAAGAAGATAAAGAAGATAAAGACAATATTAATTTAGATAAATATCAAAAGATGAAAAATATGGGTGTCCCTCAAGGGGCAATTGAATTACAGAAAAATTTAGATCTTAAAAATAAATCTTCTATCCCACATCCACCTCCACCACCCCCACCATCTTCTAATTTTAGTTCGATAATACCTGTTAATAAAATAAAAGCTTCCGATTTACGGGGTATAGTTTTAAAGAAATCTAAACCGATAAAGAAAGAAAAAAAATACTCCAAAACAGGATTCGAGCCTCCATCATTGGAAGAATTACAAACAACTTTATCTAAATTAAAAAAAGTAATATAAATATTATGAAAGAAATATTTAAGTTTTTTAAATTAACAATTAGAGGGGTACCGGTGGGATTTATAGGAGAACTATGTGATTTATTATTGTTATATTTATTAGGAATATATACTGAATTAGATATCGTATATCAAATATATCTATCGCAGACAATAGGTCTATTGATTACATTTTTAGGAAATTATATTTATACATTTAATCGGAAAAGTTCTAAGGGTCTAATATCAACATTTAATAAATATGTAATTACGAATATACTATTTAATATAATATGTTCGGAAATAACGGTAGAAATTATAAAATATTTGAATAATAATTATAATTCTTTTTCATCTCTTCCGTTTTATATGAATAATAAATTAACACCGATAGGAAATACAATTATTAAAGTCATTGTGGACAGTGGTTTTTATTTAATCAAAATGTATGCATATCAATATATTTTCAAAAAAAAAAAAAACTAAATGAAAGTATAAATGAGAAGAGGAAGAACGGCTCGTAGATCTAAGGGAAAGCGTGGATCAAAAATCCGTAGTCGTACAAGCAAGGCACAACGAAAGAGTTCCAGAGTTAAAAAGGGCAAGAAGAGCAAGAAGAGTAAGGGTAAGAAAAAGATGAATGCCTACATGATGGCGAAAGAAAAGGCCAGAAAATCGGGAGCTGAAACGTTTTCTTACAACGGGACAACTTACAAGCAAGCCACAACGAAGACGGGTATGGTCATTTACAAGAAGGCTTAAATAAAATTATTTAAAACTACACCAATAACATAATATAGTCTTATAGATAATGCCGAAAGGAAACCAGAAGGGGGGAAAAAAACACAAGAAAGGAAAGAAAGAATCATTTCAAGAAAAAAAATTAATTTACAAGGATCCGAAAGAAGATCAAGAATAT
>Ga0206130_10007321_pt1 | contig 12255 bp, 9 predicted proteins | sample Helgoland_Spring_9_FD_148637 | JGI IMG/M metagenome (GOLD analysis project Ga0206130, IMG submission 148637) | Pelagic subsurface seawater microbial communities from Kabeltonne, Helgoland, North Sea - Helgoland_Spring_Bloom_20160512_1 | ecosystem: Environmental > Aquatic > Marine > Epipelagic ...
TTCCAGACAACGTGATATCCAACAAATATTGCTAGAACGAATATAGTTATGTTTTGAACTGTTAATAAATCCGTCATCTTTATCCCTTTTTATTATTTTTCGATATTAATGTTTCTGTCACCAATTCATCATTCTCATTTATATGTAATTGCCCCGATTCATTGATTAGTAATTTTGTAAATTCTAAGATATTTCTAGAATACAGAGCAGAGGCATCCGTACTCAACATGCTTGGTAAATTATTAAAACCAATTATGGTGACGTTTTCCACCTGACAAACTTTGTTATTCTGTGTTAGTGGACAGTTACCAGATCCATCAGAACCGCTACCTGCCGCCATATCTACTATCACTGATCCAAATTTCATTTTCTTTACTGTTTCTTCAGATAGAAGTTGTGGAGGTGATTTACCAGGAATTAAAGCAGAAGTAATGATAATATCTGCTGAAATAGCTTTCTCAGCCACTATTTTTGATTGTCTTGTTAACCACGATTTAGGCATTGGTTTTGCGTAACCCCCTTGACCGATTGCGCATTCTTTTTCTTCTTCTGTTTCAAAAGGCACCTCTATAAATTTACCTCCTAAGGATTCAATTTGTTCCTGCACTGATGGTCTGACATCAGAGGCTTCAACAACTGCGCCTAGCCTTTTAGCTGTTGCAACTGCTTGAAGCCCTGCGACACCTGCGCCTAAAACTATTACTTTAGCTGCTTTGACAGTTCCCGCTGCGGTCATCAACATAGGCATAAATTTTTTATAGTAATCAGCGGCAAGTATTACCGCTTTGTAACCTGCAATATTTGCCTGAGACGATAAAACATCCATGGACTGTGCTCTTGTATTTCTAGGTAAGGCTTCTAAGGCAAAAGCGGATACTCCTTGTTTTTTTAGTAAATTTTGCAATTCATTATTAAAAGGCTCTAACATTCCCACTAAAAACTGAGTTGGTTTTAATGTGGTTATCTCCTTTTCACTTAAAGGCCTGACCATTAATAACAAATCTGATTTAAGGGCTTGGTCTCTTGAAACAATATCAGCGCCATTATTTTGATAATCTTCATCTGATATCGAAGCTTGTATGCCAGCACCCGCTTCTATTGAAACAGAATGGCTTAAGGCAATCATTTTTTTTACTGTTTCCGGAGTAGCTGCGACTCTTGATTCGCCACTGACTATTTCTTTTAAAACACCTATCTTCATTATTGCTCCTTACCAAAATTTAAACCAAGATAACCAGTACTCACTCAAAAATTACTGATGAGTAGAATTGATATCTAACTTGCTATTATTTTTTCTTTAACGCTCGTTATTGATTTTACTATCTTACCAAGAGATGACTGTTTTGACGACCCCCGCCTAAATGCCATAGCAACACGGCGAAATGGTATTGGACTTTCAAAAGGCAGAATGTTGATTAAGTCATTTGAATAATTATTAGCAGTTGCACTTTGAGGTAATATAGAAATCCCTAAATTAGAAGCAACCATATTTCTTATTGTCTCGAGAGAGGTGCCAGCTTGAACCTCGGCCTTATCTGATATACCTGGACATGCCTCCCTTACCTGCATGCTAAAACAGTGAGTATTGTCTAACAATAAAATCTTTTCATTTTTTAACTCTTTAGCATTAATTTTTTGTTTATTGTTCCAAGGGTGCTTTGTTGGTATTAAAACCTTAAAGGGTTCGTCATATAAAGGCTGTGTTTCAATACCAGGAACAACAAATGGTAGGGCAATTATTGCAGCATCAATTGATCCCTCCTCTAGCTTTTTAATTAGGTTTGTAGTGATATCTTCCTCAGCTTCAAGGATTATTTCTGGGGATGAGTTTTTTACTAATGGAATTATTGAAGGTAACAAATATGGAGCTATCGAGTATATTAAACCTATTTTGACTTCAACTTGTTGGGTATTTCTTTCAACTACTGAAATTGCTTTAATCTTATCAACTTCTTCTAGAACTATTTGTGCTTGATTGACAATTTTTTCACCAACAGTGGTCAGCGAAATTCCCATACGGTTTCTTTCAAAAATCAACACACCTAATTCATTTTCTATTTTTTTTATTGCTAAGCTAAGGGCTGGTTGACTAACGAAACTTTTTGCAGCCGCCCGCCTGAAATTTTTTTCTTGAGCAACTGAGACGACAAACCTTAGCTCACTGAGTGTCATTTACAAATTTATATATCTAAGTTACTAACTGCAAGCGCATTACTTTCAATAAACTTACGTCGTGGTTCAACATTATCGCCCATAAGCTCAGTAAATGTTTCCTCTACTATCTGTGTATCTTCTATTGTTACCTTAAGTAATCTTCTAACACTAGGGTCCATTGTAGTTTCCCATAGCTGTTCAGGATTCATCTCCCCTAAACCTTTGTACCTTTGAACATTTAAGGTATTTCTTGCTTCTTGTAGCATCCATTCTATGGCTTCCTGGAATGATTCTATATTTTTAGATTTTTCACCTCTACTTATAATCGCCCCAGGTCCAATTAAGCCTTTAATTAAGAGGGATGTTTTTATGATTTGCTTATATTCACCGCTTAATAAAAACTCAGAATCAATATTACTTGTATTTAAATTGCCATGGATAAATTGATTTATTTCTATTGAATATTTCTTATTTTCTTCATCATGTTTTAATTCAAAATTAATATTATCTTGATTCATGAAAGTCTTAAGTTGTTCTAAGTAATTTTTAGTAGAATCTTCACTATCTAAATTAATATCCCCAATATGATGAATGGCTCTTAGTAATGATTCATCATAACGACTTGATAATCGCCTGATAATAGATTCTGTTATTAACATTTCTTTCGAGATATTTCTAAGACTTTTATCGTCCAACGCATCCCCTTTTTCTTTTGTGATTAACGATGCATCATTTAGGGCAGATTCAATTAGATACTGTTCTAATTCTTCCTCGTCTTTTAAATACCTTTCGTCTTTACCTTGTTTTACTTTAAACAAAGGAGGTTGTGCGATGTAAATATGTCCTTTTTCAACTAACGCATGCATTTGTCTGAAGAAAAATGTGAGTAAGAGTGTTCGAATGTGCGCTCCATCAACATCAGCATCTGTCATAATTATAATCCGATGGTATCTTAATTTTGCGACATCAAACTCTGCCCCTATATTTGTTCCAAGCGCTGTGATGAGTGTGGTTATTTCTTGGGAAGATAAAATCTTGTCAATTCTTGCTTTTTCTACATTAAGAATTTTACCTTTTAAAGGAAGAATAGCTTGATTTTTTCTGTCTCTACCTTGTTTGGCAGACCCACCCGCTGAGTCTCCCTCCACTAAGTATATTTCGCATTCTTCTGGGTTTTTTTCTTGGCAATCAGCTAGCTTACCTGGCAATCCCATTGAGTCCATAACCCCTTTTCTTCTTGTCATATCCCTAGCTTTCCTAGCAGCATCTCTAGCTCTTGCTGCATCTACAATTTTATTACATATAACTTTGGCGTCTTGGGGGTGTTCTAATAAAAACTCTGTCAATCTCTTGCCTACAACATCTGATACAACAGGTTGTACTTCGCTAGACACAAGTTTATCCTTGGTTTGTGATGAAAACTTTGGTTCCGGAACCTTGATGGATAAAACACAAGTTAAGCCCTCCCTCATATCATCACCCGATGTTTCTACTTTTGCCTTTTTTGCAATTTCATTACTTTCAATATATGCATTGATAGTTCTTGTCATGGCCGCTTTCAAGCCTGTTAGGTGAGTACCGCCATCCCTTTGGGGAATATTATTTGTAAAACAAAGGGTATTTTCTGCATATGAATCATTCCATTGCATACTTACCTCAATCGTCATGCCATCTTTTTCTGTCTCTGCATAAAATGGGTTTTTATGTAAAACATTTTTTGCTCTATTCATGTAATCAACAAAACCCCTTATTCCACCAGACAAAGCAAAGTCTTCTGACTTACCTGTTCTGTGATCGATTAATTCAATCTTTACACCATTATTTAAAAAAGAAAGTTCACGAATACGCTTAGCCAATAAATCAAAGTGAAAATTTACATCGGTAAATGTTTCTTTAGATGCAAGGAAAGTTATTTCTGATCCTGTTTTATCTGTTTTGCCAGTAACCTTCAAAGGCTCAACAATATTGCCCTTTTGAAACTCTGCTTCATGTATCTTCCCGCCCTTACTTATCTTAAGCTTTAGCCAATCTGACAGGGCATTGACAACTGAAACTCCAACGCCATGAAGACCTCCAGACACTTTATAAGAGTTTTGATCAAATTTTCCACCTGCATGAAGCTCAGTCATTACAATTTCAGCCGCACTTCTTTTTAGCTCATCTCCCTCTTTGATATCTGTAGGAATTCCCCGGCCATTATCACTTATAGATACAGAGTTGTCTGGATGAATTATGACCTTTATGTCATCACAGTGACCAGCTAGCGCCTCATCAATCGCATTATCAAGAACTTCAAATACCATGTGATGCAGACCACTTCCATCGGATGTATCACCAATATACATCCCCGGTCTTTTTCTAACAGCATCTAAGCCCTTAAGTACTTTAATACTACTTGAATCGTAGTCTACGTTATCATTATCTGCGGGCATCTATTAATCCTTTATATTCTCATTGGCATTACTACATACTTATAATCTTCATTGTTTGGGATGGTTACTAAACAACTACTTGATGAATCTTTAAAGGCAAAATTTAGTTTATCGTATTGAATGTTGTTCAATACATCTATTAGGTAAGTAACATTAAAACCAACATCAATATCTTCACCTTGATACTTTATTTCCATTTCTTCTTCTGCCTGCTCCTGTTCACTGTTGGTGCTAATCATTTTTAAATTATTTTTTGTTATCACAACCCTTATACCTCTATATTTTTCATTTGATAAAATAGAAGCTCTTTGCATGGCAGTTAAAAGGGTTTGTCGGTCTATCTCAAAAATATTTGGATGCCCAACTGGAATCACTCTAGAGTAGTCAGGGAATTTACCATCGATTACTTTAGTAATTAAGTCTATGTTGTTAAAATGAAAATGAGCTTGGGTTTTGCTAATATTAATTTCTATATCATCATCTCCATCACCTAATAGTTTTACTAGTTCCAAAATTGTTTTTCTTGGGATGATGGTTTGAATTTTGCCAAAATCTTTCTGAAGTTTGATTGAGGTAAAGCTTAATCGATGACCATCAGTACCCACAATATTTAATTTTTGGTTGTCCACCTCAAATAACAATCCGTTCAAATAATATCTTATGTCCTGTTGGGCCATAGAAAAATCAACTTGCTTTAAAATACCTTTAAAATCTTTTTGTTTAAGCTTAACAAAAGTACTCTCTTCTTCATCCTTTTTCATTAAAGGATAATCTTGGGCAGCTAGTGTTTGAAGATTGAATTTACTCTTCAGAGCCTTTACCAAAACTGTTGTATTGTTTATTTGGATATTTAACTTAGATTTTTCAGGTAACGCTCTCGTAATATCAAGAATCTTTCTTGCTGAAATAGTTGTTTCAAAAGAATCTTCAAGTTTTGTCTCAACAGAAAGAGAAATTTGCATTTCTAGATCTGTGGCTGTAAATCTTAAATTACCTTGAGATCCTTCAAGTAGGATATTTGATAAAATAGGAAGGCTTAGTTTTCTTTCAACAATACCTGCAACATTACTTAAGGGGTTTAAAAGAGTATCTCTATCTATTTCTATATTCATAATATTTTCTTTATATATTTAATAATAATAATAATAGGACGGCTTTACAAAATAAACTTAACAAAACCTTTATAAATCATTAACATAAGGTGTTATAAAACCTATGACTTACAATAGTTTTAATTGTGAACAAATTGTGCATTAAAATAAAACCAACGTTGAGTTTTTGTTAATTCTAATATTATTCACAACCAATCCACAGTTTATCATTTTTAACCTCGCAATACTTGCGTTAAAAAACCTAAGTCTTGACCAATATTTTGGTCTTTAAGTCTTAATGCTTCAATTTCTTCACATGCGTGCATAATCGTTGTGTGGTGCCTCCCACCATAAGCGGCGCCAATGTCAGGAAAACTTAAATTAGTAAGTTCTCTTGTAAGTGTCATAGCTATTTGTCTAGGGCGTGAAAAATTTCTAGATCTTTTTTTACTTAATATATCGCTAATCTTTATTTTATAAAATTCTGCTACAGTCTTCTGTATATTTTCTACACTTACTTGTCTACCTCGTACAGCAATTAAGTCCTTTAATGATTCTTTGGCTAGGTTTGTATTAATAGGTACATTCATAAAGTTTGACATAGCGACTATGCGGTTCAATGCTCCCTCTAACTCTCTTACATTTGACCGAATCTGTTTGGCCACAAAGAATGCTACGTCTTCAGGTAAATTAATTTTATTTTGTTCTGCTTTCTTTAAAAGAATGGCAACTCTCATTTCAAGTTCGGGGGGGTCAATAGAGACTGTTAACCCCCAACTAAATCTTGTTCTTAGTCTGTCATCAACACCGATTATTTCTTTAGGATAAGAGTCACAAGTAATAATTATTTGTTTTTTATTTTCAATTAAATGATTAAATGCATAAAAGAATTCTTCTTGTGTTCTATTTTTTTTTGCAATAAATTGAATATCGTCAATAAGTAGTAGATCTAAATTGTGGAAAGTTTTCTTAAAGCTATCAAACGATTTATTTTCATATGCTTTTACAACAGCATGTACATACCTTTCAGCATGTAAATATTTAATTTTTGAATCAGGTTTTAATAGCTTAACGTGGTTGCCAATTGCATGCATCAAATGGGTTTTGCCAAGCCCAACGCCTCCATATATAAAAAGTGGGTTATAAGTTTCTCCAGGATTCTCAGCAACTTGTTTACCAGCAGCGGTTGCCAGTTGGTTTGCTTTTCCTGTTATAAAATTATCAAAATCAAAGCTTTTACTGAGTCCGTTTGCTGTTGTATTTGAGGGACCCTTTTTTGGAATTTTGTTTGGGAGCGTTCCCTGAAGTAAGGGGTCTTTTTTATTACCTTTTTTGGTTACTAAATATTCTATATTTTCAGTATTTAAATATTCTTTAGCCAGAAGTGATATTTCTTTATCGAATCTATCCTTTACCCACTCAAGAACAAATTGATTGGGAGCATGGATAGTAGATTGATTTTTACTAGCTTTGAACGAAAGGGGCTTTATCCACGTATTAATTTGTTGGTTGGTAAGTTTCTTTGAAAACTTATCAAGACATAACTTCCAAAATTCAGTCTCTTCCATCATTCTCTATATATCATCCATTATTTCTATTGTTTCTAAACCAACAAATTTGTTCAAATATTTACACTGATGTTATCTTAAATTCTAAAAGTTATCCACAACCTTTTTTTAATCTATTTAAGGCACATTTCGTTGACAAAATACACTACATGACGTAATGTTCTGATTCAAAAATTATTGTAAGTAACTAGGAGTTAAAATGAAACGCACTTATCAACCATCAAAAATAAAGCGTGCAAGAACTCATGGATTTTTGGTGCGAATGAAGACTCGTGGCGGTCGTTCTGTAATAGCATCACGTCGAGCTAAAGGAAGGGCTCGCTTAGGTTTATAATTTCCATCATGAAACTAGTAAATTCAGATGAATTTACAGCGGTATTTAATCATAAAAAAAGGTTATCCTCAGAAAACTTGTTTCTTTACTACCGTCCAAATGAGATGGGTAAAAATAGATTGGGATTTGTTGTTCCTAAAAGAATTGAAAAGCTTGCCGTTAAACGAAATTATATGAGGAGATCGCTAAGGGAAATCTTCAAGAGTATTTTTAAATCAAACCATCATTATTCTTTTGATTTTATTGTCAGCATTAAAAAAACTTTTTACAAAGATGATTTTCATTCGCTTAAAGCACAGGTAGATTCCCTTTTTTTAAAGTTACCTCACTAAAAAAATGAGAAAAATTATTATTTTATTAATAAGATTTTACCAGGCGTGCATTAGCTCATTTATTTTGCCTAGATGTAGGTTTACTCCTACATGCTCAGAATATACAATTGAGGTTTTAAAAAATCACGGAATCCTTAAGGGCTCATGGTTTGCTTTCAAAAGAATTTTAAGGTGTCATCCATTTTGTAAAGGTGGGTATGACCCCGAACCAAAATAATACTTGAGGTAAATATGGAAACTAAAAATCTAATTATATTTGTCGTTTTATCGTTTTTAATACTGGCTTTCTTTGGCCCTCAACCTGATAAGCCAAATGACGACATTAGTAATGATACAAATGTAGTTGAAGATAAATCATTACCAAGTGACATAAAAAACAAAGAGATTTCAACAGGCTTTAGTTTAGATAAATCAAATTATGTACAAGTAGAAACTGATATGTACAAAGCTTCTATTAGTAAAGAAGGCGGAGATATTAGAAACTTATATTTAAAAAAATATAAGGACAAAAATTCTAATAATTCTTATCAATTAATGAGTGATGCTGCTGACCCACTTTTATATATAGCTCAATCAGGCTTGTTGGGTAAATCACTACCGACTCATAGGTCTGTTTATGAATCACCTGTAAATAATTACAAAATGGAGGGAGAAGACCTGCAGGTACCGTTAATTTTTGAAAATGACAATTTTCTTGTGAAGAAGGTATACACATTTAGGGCAGATTCATACGAAATTGGTACGACCTTTGAAATTATGAATAAATCTAAAAGTAATATCACCCCCACTGCTTACTATCAGTTTATTCATGATGGAGAATCAAATCAGGGCTCCACTTTTATGCCAACTTACACTGGCACAGCTTACTATACTGATACTGAGAATTTTCAAAAAGTTAGTTTTGGTGATGTAGAAAGCGCTCCATTTACATTAAACGCTAACAATGGGTGGATTGGTATTATTCAAAGATACTTTGCATCATCATGGATCATTTCTTCAAAAGCAAAGAGAGAATTTTTTTCTAAAGAAGTGACATCTAATACTTATGCCTCTGGTTTAAAAACAGGGCTTTCAGAAATCTTACCTGGAGAATCGTTATCATTTAACGCTACTTTATATAGTGGTCCTCAAGCCAAAGAATTGTTAGAAAAAGCAGCGCCTGGAATGGAGCTTACGGTTGATTATGGTTGGCTGACTATACTAGCAGCGCCACTATTTTCTGTATTATCTGGCATTCAAAAGGTTGTCGTAAATTGGGGAGTCTCAATCATATTGCTTACTGTACTTATTAAGCTTTTATTTTATCCATTATCGGCAGCTAGTTACAAATCTATGGCACAGATGCGTGAACTTGCACCGCGTCTTCAAAGTATGAAAGAAAAATTTGGTGATGATAAGCAAAAAATGCAAAAGGCAATGATGGAATTATATAAAACTGAAAAAATTAATCCTCTGGGAGGGTGTTTACCTATTCTAGTTCAGATTCCAGTATTTATTGCTCTATATTGGGTGTTGTTGGGTTCGGTTGAATTGAGAAATGCACCGTTTTTGTACATTTCAGATTTATCTTCAAAAGACCCTTATTATTTGTTGCCTATTTTAATGGCAGCTTCTATGTTTGTTCAAACAAAGTTAAACCCAAAGCCTACAGACCCAATGCAGGCAAGATTAATGATGATGATGCCAATAATATTTAGCGTATTCTTTTTCTTTTTCCCAGCAGGTTTAGTTTTATATTGGCTTGTAAATAATTTACTCTCCATGGCGCAACAATGGCATATCAACAGAAAAATACATGCGGCGGCATTGAAAAAGAAAGGCCATGCTTAACGAAAGCTCTACAATTGCTGCAATATCAACAGCAAAAGGTGTCGGTGGTATTGGCGTAGTTCGAGTTTCTGGTAAACGTGCACTCGAAATTGCAAAAAATATATGTAAAATTGAGCTATCTCCTCGAAAAGTAAAATTCACCTCTTTTAAAGATAAAAAAAATATCATCTTAGATCAGGGCATCGTTATATATTTTCCATCTCCTAATTCTTTTACGGGTGAAGATATCGTTGAATTTCAAGGCCATGGTGGCGTTATGGTTCTAAATTTAATTTTAAAAGCCTGCTTATCTTTTGGCGCAATTTTAGCCGAACCTGGTGAATTCACTAAAAGGGCCTTCTTAAATAATAAATTGGATCTCTCCCAAGCAGAGTCTGTTGCTGACCTTATTAATGCATCTACGGAAGCAGCTGCTAAAAGTGCTATAAATTCTTTACGTGGAGTATTTTCTAATAAAATCAATAACTTACTTAAAAATCTTACTGAGCTAAGAATATTTGTTGAAGCATGCTTAGATTTCCCTGAAGAAGATATTAACTTTATTGATCAAGGTAAAGTAGACGAAAAGCTGATAAATTTAGAAAAAAATGTGAGTGAAATTTTAAACGCTGCTCGTCATGGCCAATTATTACGGGATGGATTAAAGGTGGCTTTAATAGGACAACCCAATGTAGGCAAATCAAGCTTATTGAATCAATTAGCAAAAGAAAGTAAGGCAATTGTGACAGAAATACCAGGCACAACAAGAGATCCAATAAAAAGTGACATTAATATTCAAGGTATTCCAATTCACTTAACTGATACTGCAGGTTTAAGAGAAACCGGAGATATTGTCGAGAAGCTAGGGATTGAAAAAACTTGGGAATCAATTAAAGAGGCTGATATCACATTAATAATTGTTGACGTTACAGATAATAATTTTAATTTTGAAAATAAATTAAAAAAAGAGTTACCTGAGGACAACGAAATAATTGTTATAAGAAATAAAATAGACTTACTAAAACAACAATCTAGGGTTGACGAGCAAAATAATGTAACAGAGATATTTATATCAGCAAAAAAAGGAAATGGTATAGAGTTAGTTGAAAAAGAAATCATTAAAATTGTCTATAAAGAGGAGCATTCAAGCAATAATGAAGATTTATTTATGGCAAGAACAAGGCATATAGAAGCGCTTGAAAGAGTAAAAAGTGCCTTAAAAAAAGCCCTCTTAAACCTTCAATCATCGGAGCTGGTAGCAGAGGAGCTGATGATCGCTCAAAAATCCTTAAGCAAAATTACGGGTGAATTTTCATCTGATGACCTGTTAGGGCATATATTTGGACAATTCTGTATAGGTAAATAGGTTTCACGTGAAACCATTATCTCTTCTTTTTTTAAATTGTTTCACGTGAAACAACGACATATCAATATCCAATTAAATCCAGTAAAATTACATTCTAAAAAAATTAAATAAAAAACTATGGATTTTCCTAATAATTTTGACGTTATTGTAATTGGTGGCGGGCATGCTGGTACCGAAGCATCACTTGCATCTGCACGTCTGGGCAAAAAAACTCTCTTGTTAACTCATAATATTGAAACACTTGGCCAAATGTCATGTAATCCGTCAATTGGAGGCATTGGTAAAGGACATTTAGTCAAAGAGATAGATGCAATGGGAGGCATCATGGGTCGAGCTGCAGATTATGCAGGCATTCAATTTAGAACACTAAATTCAAGTAAGGGACCAGCAGTTAGAGCTACAAGAGCTCAATCAGACCGCTTACTATATAAATCATATGTAAGAAAAAGTTTAGAGAATCAAGATAATTTATGGATTTTTCAACAATCAGTCGATGATGTAATTTTAAAAAATCAAGAAATTAAGGGCGTTGAAACTCAGATGGGCCTAAAGTTTTTCGCAAACAACGTAATTTTAACAGCCGGAACCTTTTTGGGAGGTTTAATTCACGTAGGTTTAGAAAATTATAATGCAGGTAGAGCAGGTGACCCATCTTCAACAAAGTTAGCAGTTAAGCTTAAAGAATTAAATCTTCCAGTAGGAAGGTTAAAAACAGGGACACCACCAAGAATTGATGGTAAAACTATAGATAAATCAAAAATGATAGAGCAACCGGGGGATAGTCCCACTCCTCATTTTTCTTTCATCACGCCAAAAATTGAACATCCAGAACAAATTTCTTGCTGGATCACCCATACAAATAATAAAACACACGATATTATAAAGAGTGGAATTGATAGATCTCCAATGTATACCGGGGTTATTGAGGGAATAGGTCCAAGGTATTGCCCTTCAATTGAAGATAAAATTCATCGATTTGCTGATAAAGATTCTCATCAGATATTTATAGAGCCAGAAGGTTTAACAACAAATGAAATATATCCTAACGGTATATCTACAAGCCTTCCTTTTGACATTCAGATAGATTTAGTAAGATCTATCAAAGGTTTAGAAAATGCACATATTTTAAGACCGGGTTACGCCATTGAGTATGATTATTACGATCCACG
>Ga0206130_10007324_pt1 | contig 12253 bp, 12 predicted proteins | sample Helgoland_Spring_9_FD_148637 | JGI IMG/M metagenome (GOLD analysis project Ga0206130, IMG submission 148637) | Pelagic subsurface seawater microbial communities from Kabeltonne, Helgoland, North Sea - Helgoland_Spring_Bloom_20160512_1 | ecosystem: Environmental > Aquatic > Marine > Epipelagic ...
ATAGGTTGCCCTGATTCATCTCTAGCGTCAAATAGAACAGGCCGATACTCAAACTTTGAACAAAAATCCATAAACAATGCTTCCGCGGTTCGTTCAGAACGGCAAGCATAAGCGATTTTAGAAACCCGATCTAGTATCATAGACCCTGTTCCCTCTAAAAACAAATTTTCATCTTCGAATGAATTTAGATCTAAATATTCACTCAAGTGAAAATTATCTATAAAATACTGCAAAATGTCCTCTCTTCGCTCTGAACGCCTAGACGGAGCATACATAGGATAAGTGACTATACATCCTTCCGAATGAAAACTAATCCAATTATTAGGGAATACAGCATCCGGAGTCTTCGGAGCAATCGTGTCCTCAAAAACCAAGACTTCAATTTCATTAGACCGAAGTACATCTACAAAAGCATCAAATTCATCTCTAGCTTGCCGCGCTGTTTCATCTACACTGCCAGCAGGTATTTTTTTCTGAAAGTAATTATTTTCTGCAGTCTCGGAATTAAAACCAAAATGTGCAGGTCGTATCATCATTAGTACAGAACTCGTCTGTTTATTCATTCGTTTTTTATTTTTACTTCATGGCTTTAAGCTTCATAGCTTCCGCCCTTTCTTTTCCTAAAAATCGATCAATAATTGCATGTGAAGCGTATATCATTGGAGTAAGCAATACAGCAACAGTAAATTTATACATATAATTGACTGTACCTACTGCTAAGAATAAACTCATACTCCACTTTGCCGGACCGATCACAAAAGCTATATATAGTACAATAAAGCTATCGACAAACTGAGAAACAAGGGTTGAGCCTGTTGCTCTCAACCAAATCATCTTTTGGTTCGTCCTTTTATTAATGAATTGAAAAACAAAAACATCTAATAATTGGCCCACAAGAAAGGCAACTAAAGATCCAACTATAATCCAATTGCTTTGGCCAAAAATAGAACCATAAGCATCCTGCATATTGGACACTCCAATGGATTGACCTTGCTCAAGCCAAAAACTTGCTGGAGCCAAATTGATAGAAAAACCAATCATAAAAAATGCATAAATGATCAACCCTACTGCCGTAAAACTAAGGAATCGAACCCCTTGTTTTCCAAAATACTCGTTTATTACATCGGTCAAAATAAAAACAACCGGCCATAATAATACCCCTGCCGTCAAATCTAGGGAAACAGTTTCTCCCAGTAGGCTCCATTTGAAATCAGAGAATCCCAGTGTATCTTCCAATGCAAATATTTTTACACCAATGAATTCAGCTAGTAAGGCATTGGTTATAAATATTGCACCAAGCATAAAAAAGAGTATATTGGATTTGTTCTTAAACATAATAGTTTCAAATTTATTCAATCGGCTTATCTTGATAAACAAGCATCTTTTTCAAAATATGAAGTTCAAATTAATTCTTACGACTTGTGTAGCCTTTTTTTTATTTTTAAGTATCAGCTATGCTCAGGACAATCCAAAAAAAGAAATTGAGAATCTAGAATTTTTCAAAATCATTCTTAATAATGGCTCCTATTTAAGCGGCCAGCTCATTGAAATGAATGGTAACGAACTCAGCTTAAAAGTTGATAATGACACCATTCTTTTCTCTATGGAAAACATCAAATCCATAAATAAGATTTCGGCATTAAATAAGTCAAATTCAAAGAAGGCTGGCCTTGATATGAAAAAAGAACAACTTTACTATTATGCAAATAATGGTTTCGACGTCAAATCAACGCTCTATAAATCCAACCTCCTTTTACAAAATGAACTTCTCTTAAAGATCTCAAATAGATTAAGCTTTGAAATCTCAACAATCGTATACGAACGAGGAACAGAATTAAGTGGTCTTTTTCAAATAAATTATGGCCAATCAAAACTTATTCACCCCTACGTTTCATTTGGTGGAGGTAGTCGAATAGGATTTAGTGATGATAACTTTTTAGACATTAGGCATGGTGTTACTATAGGTAATGCTGAAGCTTTCTTGAATCTAGAAATCGGAGGAAATTACTCCATAGACAGAAGGTCTTTTATTGGTATAAATTATGAATTTGGCTTTTTCTATAAGGTAGGTAATAACGTATACGTATTTATGGAGCACAGGCAATCTGCTCGTGGCTTGATTAAGTACTACAACAGTTCTGGTGTTCAATTTAAATTTAAAGCGTTAAATGGACAGCTAGGTATTCAGAATATATACACAAAAAACAACCTACTAGACTTTAATAATGCAAAAGGATCTTTATTTGGTCCAATGGTCCGTTTAATGAAACCTTTAGGGGGAAGATGACAAAAGTATTTTACAAGGGAAACTGGCAAAATGTAGATGATCTAGTATTTAACTTTGGGAATAGAGGCATAAAATACGGAGATGGGTTTTTTGAAACCATCTCAGTCCATGATGGTCAGATAAAATTCCTAAAGGATCATATGGAACGTATGGAAAGAACTGCAAGCCTTCTTGGTTTAGAACTACCCAGTAGTGGCTTCCAGAAACAGCTTCTAATTGAAACAGTAGATTCATTTTCTAAAATAAGTCAATACAACAGCTGTTCGATTCGTATACAGTTCTTTAGAATTCATGGTTCTAGATATACACCATCTAGTCCAAAAGTAGATTTCTATATTGAATGCTCAACACTAAGTTCAGGTACTTACCAAATAGGACAAAAGATAGAGTCAGTAGGTATATTCAAGGAACACTTGTTGCAAAAAAACAGCTTACTTGAATCCATAAAAAGCAGCAATAGCTTGCACTACGTTCTAGCCAAAGCTTATGCCACAAAACATGATTTTAGCGATGTTATTTTAATGAATACATCTGATGAAATAGCAGAGTTTTCCTCTTCAAATCTATTCATTGATCTTGGAGACCAAATTATCACTCCACCACTCTCTTCAGGATGTCTTGATGGGATTATTCGGAGACAATTACTCAAACCAAATCTAAGTGGTTTGTTTAACATTCAAGAATCAGTAATCAAAGAACAAGACCTTTTAAATGCTCAGTCTATTTATGGAACAAATACCAATGCAGGTATTTTCCATATCACTAAGTACAAAGAAAAAGCCTTTGGTCCAGGCAAAGCAAATAAGATCCAATCCAAGCTCAATAAACTTTGAGCCAACAATAGATTATAATTATTACAGCTCCCCCTACGAAGCCTTTCTTAACTATTCTTTTAATTCGATATTTTTGTACCTTCGTTTTCGATCAATGAAATAACAATTATGCAAAAAATATTAGTTGCAAATAGAGGAGAAATTGCATTAAGAGTCATGCGTACCGCTAAGCGTATGGGTATCAAAACTGTTGCAGTATATTCTGAAGCAGATAAGCACGCTGCTCATGTACTATACGCTGATGAAGCTATTCACATAGGCGCAGCTGCATCCTCAGAATCCTACCTACGAGGAACAAAAATCATTGAGGTTGCCAAAGATCTTGGAGTTGACGGGATACACCCGGGCTACGGTTTCCTAAGTGAGAATGCTGAATTTTCCAAAAAAGTTAGAGCCGCTGGTATTACGTTTATAGGACCTAGAGAAGAAGCGATCACTGTTATGGGATCGAAACTAGCTGCAAAAGATGCCGTTAAGAATTTTGACATACCTATGGTTCCCGGTACGGAGCATGCGATAGCCGATATAGCAGAAGCAATTGAAGTTGCTCAAGAGATTGGCTTCCCAATACTAATAAAAGCATCTGCTGGTGGCGGTGGTAAAGGTATGCGAGCGGTCTATGAAGAAAAAGATTTAGCAGAGCAAATGCAACTTGCCATATCCGAGGCGACATCCGCTTTTGGTGATGGTTCTGTTTTTATTGAACGCTATGTTACAGAACCTAGGCATATCGAAATTCAGATAATTGCTGATCAACATGGTAATGTCCTGCATCTTTTCGAACGGGAATGTTCAATCCAAAGAAGACATCAAAAGGTGGTTGAAGAGGCTCCTTCCGCAGTTTTAAGCCCTGCATTGAGGGAAGAAATGGGTCAGGCAGCAATCCGAGTAGCCAAAGCCTGTGATTATGAAGGTGCTGGAACAGTTGAGTTTCTCTTAGATGCTCAAAATAGATTTTATTTCCTTGAAATGAATACTAGGCTTCAAGTGGAACACCCAGTTACGGAATGTATAACTGGTCTTGATCTCGTAGAGCAACAAATACGAATAGCAAGAGGAGAAGAATTGTCTATAAAACAAGAAGATCTTAAAATCAATGGACATTCACTAGAGTTGCGTGTATATGCAGAAGATCCACTAAACAATTTCCTTCCAAGTATAGGTACCTTAATTAATTATTCGGAACCTAAAGGAGCAGGTATTCGGGTTGATTCAGGCTATGTAGATGGAGATGAAATACCAATCTATTACGATCCAATGATTGCTAAACTTATAGTGCATGCAGATACTAGATTGGGTGCTATTGAATTATTAAAACAGGCAATCAAAGACTATAATATCGAAGGAATTGCTACAACACTACCTTTCGGTTTATTTGTTGCAAACCATGAAGCTTTTGTGAGTGGTAATTTTGATACTGGATTCGTTGGAAAACATTACAGCAACGAGATATTCTTTGACTCACTTAAGGCAGAAAATGAACTGGCGGCAAAGTTTGCCCTTTTTGCATACAAAACAGAAAATGAGCAATTAAAGGTTGCCGACCGAAAGGATTGGCGATGGTTAGAAGCAAGAAAATAATAAAAAAGCCAGGTTTTAAAAACCTGGCTTTTTTTTATCAACTACAGCCTTAACCTTAGCAGGCCGACCCCACATATTGATTGTCTCTCCGTCCATCACAATGAGATCAAGTATACAGGTTAAGCCATTTTTCTTATAAGTATCTGGCAAATCGAACAATTCCCATCGACTCCCATCAGAACCCTCTAATCCCCAAAAACCCATACTAACTTCTATGTACCGAATGGTTCCCTTTACCTGCATATCTAATCGCTTAATTTATTAACTTTTTTATTCAAGACAGAGATCATCTCTGTTTGTTGAAACAACAATTGTTTTATTCCCTCAAATTCACGTTCAAACTGAGGATCGAGTTTACGACTCGGCGCCTGCAAAAACGGACTTATCTTTACCCGTACATGCCAAATCTCTCGAACTTTTCCAACAGGTATAGTAGTAGTCTCGTAAAAATCATTGTCACAAATCAGCCGTATACTTCCATCCTGATTGATTTTACTCTGAAGTCTACGTACCAAAACATCTGAGTCAGTTACCACAACATATACATGATTAAAACGAAGTGCATTTGCCCAGAATTCTGGTTCTACGAATGTACAGACCACTTTATCTCCTTCAAAAACAGTAGGCTCCATGGCATCTCCTCCTGCATCAAAAGACCGGTGAATACCAACATCATATCGATAATCAGGCAGGGAAAATGTAGGTAATTGTTTTATTAAATCCTTTGTGAGGGTTTCATTAGCATATGAAGCTTGTGCCATTACTGGCACATGAATGATTTGCTGCTTATTATATTTATTTGATACTACAGTTAGGACTTTCATCTCGGAATCATGTCCCTGCTTTTTCAACATGGGGCCATTTCCTGTAAATATGAAAGCAGGATTGAATTCAAATCGATCCACAGCTTTTCGAATCAGCTCTATGGTAACATCACGCCTTTTTTTAAGAATTTCACTTAAACTTTGAGGCAGGAAGTCAAGCTCTAGTGCAAATTGACGACTAGACTTGATTAATTTATTTGACTTTAGATAGTCATGGCACTTTATGAATCTATCTGTGACTATATTTGGCATCTCTTACACAATATACTATTGACTATAATGTACGCTCTTAAAGTTACATTTTTTAGCGAGAAGACCTTCATTACAGACCTAATATGCTTTGAATAGATAAAAAAAGCCAGATCATTTGATCTGGCTTTTTTTCTATGCTTCAATAATCTTTAGAAAATCATCTGCTTTTAAAGAAGCGCCACCAATGAGGCCTCCATCAACATCCTCTTGAGCAAATAACTCTGCTGCATTATTTGGCTTACAAGAACCACCATAAAGGATATTTGTATTTTCTGCCGTATCAGATCCATACGTATCTGCTAGCCATACTCGGATCATTTTGTGTATTTCTTGAGCTTGATCTGAAGAAGCCGTCTTTCCGGTACCTATCGCCCATACTGGTTCATAAGCAATCACTAGTTCCTTCATACTTGAGGCATCAAGATGTCCTAGTGCTTCTTGCAATTGAAGTTTTACCACTTCCTCCTGTCTTCCTGACTCTCGTTCTTCAAGAACTTCACCACAGCAGAAAATAACTTTCAAGCCTTCATTCAATACAGCATCAACCTTATCTTTAATAATAGAATTGGTCTCGCCAAAATAGGTTCTACGTTCAGAGTGTCCTAGAATGATATATTCTGTCCCGACTGATTTTAGTTGAGCTGCTGCAACTTCACCCGTATAAGCTCCATTTTTTGCAAAATGGCAGTTTTGAGCACCAATACTTACATTTGAATTTGAAGAACTAATCTTTGCTAATTCATCCAAATAAATGTAAGGTGCACAAATTACGACCTGAGTGCCTTCTTTGAATTCTTGTTTTGCAATTGAATGGCTTAATGCCATACCTTCTTCTTTTGAAAGATTCATCTTCCAATTACCTGCAACAAAACGACTTCTCATAAATAGAAAGTTTTCTAAGTTAATCTTGATTATTTAATTCAGTACGTTTTTCTTTGGCTAAAGCTTTATATTTTTCATTGGCATCAATCTTATGAGCTGGTCTAGACCATTTCACTTGCCCTTCTTTTTCATACGTTTCTCCGTCTTTCACTGCTGGTTTCCCATGCTTTTCGTAAGGCTGTTGAACATTCATTCCAATCTTTTCGAATAGAGCAAGGTCATCAAAAATATTTGGATTTGGCGTCGTCAACAATTTGTCCCCTGCAAATATAGAAGAAGCACCTGCCATAAAGCAGAACACCTGTCCTTCCTTAGACATATTTGTTCTTCCCGCAGAAAGACGCACAGTTGTATGAGGAAGAACTATTCGAGTAGTTGCAACCATACGAATCATCTCCCAAATCTCAACAGTCTCCTGTTCTTCCAAAGGTGTTCCTTCTACTGCAACAAGTGCATTAATTGGAACAGATTCTGGTTGAGGTTTCAATTGAGACAAAGTAAGTAACATTTTACAACGATCCTCTACGGACTCTCCCATTCCTATGATACCTCCAGAACAAACAGTCATATTGGCCTTTCTGACATTCTCAAGCGTCTTAAGTCTGTCCTCATAACCTCTAGTTGATATAATCTCCTTGTAAAAATCTTCTGATGTATCCAGATTATGATTGTAAGCATAAAGGCCTGCATCAGCAAGACGTTGTGCCTGCTGTTCAGATACCATACCTAATGTACAACAAACTTCAAGATCTTGATCGCGAACAGTCTTAACTAAATCTAAGACATGATCAAAATCAGCATTATCTTTAACTGAACGCCAAGCTGCACCCATACACAACCTAGATGATCCAAGAATCTTAGCACGCTTCGCAGCGACCTCTACCTGCTTCACAGTTAATAATTCATTGGTTTCAATATCAGTAAAATATCGAGCAGCTTGTGGACAGTAGGCACAATCTTCTGAGCATCCACCTGTTTTTATTGAAATAAGAGTACTTACTTGTATTTTATTAGGATCATGATACTTCCTGTGCACACTAGCAGCCTCGTATACCAAGTCCAACAAAGGTTTATTATATATCTCTATAATCTCCTCAGCTGTCCAAACTTTATCGTTTTGTTTCATATTCATATCAGTCCGATTACAATTTTGCGAAAAATACTGATTATTTATTATTTAGTTAAATGACTTTCAAAATAATACTAACAACATTACCTCCAAAACCTGCAGCATTGATCATAATCGTCTGCACAGGCCCTTTTTTAGGCTTACCCATTGTTGCTAAATCTTTATAAATTCCTTTTCCTTGCATTACCTCTAGTGCATGAGCCATACTTTGTGCCCCAGAGGCACCCAAACTATGTCCCCAAATCCCTTTTACACTTTGTATCCATTGATCTTCTTTATGTATTTGTGTTATAGCAACATACTCTGCACGATCCCCTATCCGAGTCCCAGGTGCATGTGCAACTACCAGGTCTACATCTGTCAGCCCAGCCATATCAAGTGCAGCTTTCATACTTTTTTCGTAGCCCAGTCCCTGTTTATTCATTGCCGTGGCAGATTGAATCTGCTCCATAGATATCCCCCATCCAAGTACTTCCGCTAAAGCTCCTACTCTACTTTTGTCTAATAAAAACAAGCCTGCACCTTCCCCCAATAACAATCCAGTGGGATCATTAAAATCAAAAGGTCTGCAAGAACCTTCCTGATTGTAAATACCTAATACATCCAATTGCCTTAGAGTAAATGCGGTATTACTTGCTTCAGAAGCCCCTACTAAAAAACGCTCCGACATACCCGCGCTTAACCAAGCTATTGCATTTAAAAATGCGTGATGGAAAGAACTACAAGTTATTGAAAATGAATTAGTTACAGAGTTTGTTTTTAAGTACTGCGCCAACCACGAAGAGATGTTTCCCGCAGTAGTTAGTGGCGAGCTTTTTATTTGTATTTGTTCCTTTTCAACAAAGCGACTATGATTTTTTTCCCAAAGACCAGTTGCCCCCCTTGAAGAGCCGATATTAATTCCAAGACCATCTGGATTTAATGGCTGCTTCAATTGATCGGCAAGATGAAGCATAAACAAAACAGATCGGTCAACGCCTTTAAATGTTTTGAATTTTCGCTCTATAGATGCTAGTTCTTTGTCCAAAGACTCACCAAGCGCAAATACATAGCGATCCGCTGTATCTTGCATCAGCTGTTTCTCTCCAGCCAAATAAGCATAATCTTTTATATAAATCCGATCCCTCATCAACTCTACCAATTTATTTCCAGCGATGCTTCAATAGCCTTATAAACTTGTTCCAACTCATCATCTGTTATGCAATATGGTGGCAATATATAAATCACATTACCTAAAGGACGAAGCAAGACTCCTCTTTGAATAAAAAAGTCGTAAAGTCGATCTCTTCTACTATTGAAATAGCTTGTTTTTTCTTCGGTCTGATATTCAAGCGCTAATATAGTACCACATTGCCTTATTTCTTTGAATTTTGAGTTGTTTTCATGCTTCTTGGCAAAAGCTTCATGCTTAGAAATAATGCGATCCATGGAAGCTCTACAGCTTGTTTCAGTCAACATATTCAAACTTTCAATTGCAACCGCACAAGCTAATGGATTCCCCGTATATGAATGGCCGTGAAAAAAAGTTTTCATTTTGTCTTCTGAAATAAAGGCTTCAAAAACAAATTCGGGGCATGAAGTCAGCCCCATCGGCATAGAGCCACCAGTCAAACCCTTAGACATAGCGATGATATCTGGTTTTTCATTGCTCTGCTCACAAGCAAACAATGTCCCTGTTCGACCAAAGCCTGTCATAACTTCATCGGCTACACATAAAGCACCATAAGATCGTGCAAGGGCTATCATTTTTGATAGTACTTCAGGCGAATACATCATCATACCTGCTGTCCCCAGCACTAAAGGTTCAAATAGAAAAGCAGCTACCTGTCCAGAACGAAGTAAGTCCTCCATCTGCTCAATGGATTGCTCAGCCTTATTTCCAATTGGAGCTGGGATTCTATGCACATCAAATAATTTGGACTCGTAAGGTTTATTGAATTCCAAATCTCCTGATAAGGACATTCCTCCAAAAGTCTCTCCATGAAAGCCTTCTTCAAAACAAATGATTTGATTTCTATGCCCTTCACCCTTGTTGTGAAAATATTGCAAAGCCATTTTTACGCCAACTTCCACAGCAGTAGAGCCATTATCTGAAAAGAATAGCCGTTCAGCTTGACCTGGTAGTAAGGGCAGCAAAGATTTCGCTAGTCCAGTGGCTGCATCGTGTGTGAAACCCGCAAAAATAACATGCTCCAATTTTAAAAACTGATCATGTATAGCTTTTGCTAATCTTGTATTCGAATGGCCGTGTATATTTACCCACCAAGAAGCAACTGCATCTACAATGGTATTCCCATCTGTCGTGTGAATAAGTGAACCTTCAGCCCTATCAACTACGAGAGGCTTTGGAGAGGTAGCATATTGTGTATAAGGATGCCAAATATGTCTATCGTCAAGTTGTTGAATATCCATAACTACTTCAATAATTTATCACGCCAAATAGAGGCGATTTCGTTAACTCTATTTTCTTGATTCCAATCTAATTCAGGCATTCTGAGTATAGGAATCTCTGGATCTATATTTTTCAGAATAAATGCCTCACTACTTACATGCTCTGGCCCATTAAATATAACAGCCGCAATCTTAAGACCACGCATTTTTAGCATATCCAAACTAAGCATACTGTGATTTATACTTCCTAAGTAATGTCGAATCACCAACACAACAGGAATATCAAGCTGAAGCATAAGATCAAGAATAGTATCCTTGTCATTCAGAGGAACAAGTAATCCTCCTGCGCCCTCTACAATAATATGATTATCCGTCTTTGGAAGTTGAAAATCATCCAATCGAATACTGATCTCATCCAACTTCGCCGATAAGTGAGGTGATGCCGGCGTATTCAGTAAATATCTTGCAGGATGGACTCTCCCTGAAGTCTTAGACCAAGCCGAAACCTTGTCTGACTCAAGATCATGAAGATCTCCCGCTTGAACGGGCTTCCAATAATCCGCCTGAAGTGCCCGCACAAGCATTGCCGAACAATAGGTCTTTCCAATCTCTGTACCTATGCCTGTTACGAATAGTTGTTTGCTCATCTAACTAGGTTTCGAATCAATTCAATAATACCCCTAATTTGCTCTTCTGTATTGTGCTTATGAATACATATCCTTATTCGCTCTGTTCCCTTTGCAACCGTTGGATATCGAATTGCTTTGACCATATATCCAGCCTTCCTAATTTCTTTAGATATCCTTAAAGATTCCGCAGCACCATCAAGCTTCAAACATTTTATGGGAGAATTTGATGGATAAAACTGATTTTCTAAATCAGCTTTAGATAAGCAGGCTTCAAAATATCTAACCTTGTCCCAAAGTTGTTTCCTTGCGTCATCAGATTGCATCATTTTGTATGCGGTATGAATAGCATCTAAACTATGATCAGACAAGGCTGTGGTATAGATAAAAGGTTTTGAAAAATTAATCAAAAAATCTATCAGATGCTTAGACCCAAGGACCACAGCTCCATGTACACCAGCTGCTTTACCAAAAGTATGAATTCTTGCCCAAACAGCTTCTTTTAGATGGAGTTGATCGACTAAGCCTCTTCCTTTCTCACCATAAACACCTGTGCTATGTGCTTCATCAACAATCAAATAAGCTCCAAAAGCAGAGCAAACTGAACAAATATCTTCTAATGCTCCTTCATCCCCATCCATAGAATACAATGCCTCGACAACCACAAAAACAGTCCCTTTTGATCGATTTACTTTTGCTTTCAAATCAGCAATATCGTTATGCTTAAAGGAATAAGTGGATGCGGGAGACAATTGAACAGCTTGCCTCAATGAGGCATGAACTAGATTATCGTATATAATAGTATCCCCCCTTTTGGCAACACAAGAGAGAAGTCCAAGATTTGCCATATAACCAGATTGGAACAAGAGTGCAGCATCCATATGATGGTAATCTGCTAAATATTGCTCAAGAAGCAAGGCTAGGCTGCTATCTCCGCTTAACAAGCGAGAACCCGTAGCGCCAGATCTTAGACCAGAATCTTTAGGCTTTACAACTGCATCATGCACAAATCCTAGATAGTCATTTGAGAAAAAATCAAATGAAGCTATTGGGTCCCCTTCCAACTTTCGTAATTGTCCATTTGTTTGTCTCTCAGACAAAGCTTTGATATGAAAATCGGGTTCTTTCATTGGGCAAAGGTAAGTTTTGGATATGGAAGACTAATAGTTCACGATCATAATTCAGTAATTTTTTTTTAACTTTCTTCAAAACAATTAGAATGGATTTTGGCAAACTCGAGCAAACTAATCAAGTGGATTTTTCATTCAAAAAAGAGCCACGCATCAACAGCATACGCCTTGGACAGTTAGACTCAAGCTCCAAACCTCCTAAAATTCATCTTGGTGGAACAGCTTGGACTGTCAAGGAATGGAAAGGCAATATCTATCCTGAGAAGATCAAGCCAAATGAATTCCTTGAATATTACAGTAAGCAATTCGGGACTATAG
>Ga0206130_10007326_pt1 | contig 12249 bp, 9 predicted proteins | sample Helgoland_Spring_9_FD_148637 | JGI IMG/M metagenome (GOLD analysis project Ga0206130, IMG submission 148637) | Pelagic subsurface seawater microbial communities from Kabeltonne, Helgoland, North Sea - Helgoland_Spring_Bloom_20160512_1 | ecosystem: Environmental > Aquatic > Marine > Epipelagic ...
TCTACCGTCCAAGACATGCATCCGTCTGTGACAGTTGGGGCAGAGGGCTACGGTATTTTCAGGCGTGTCTTTTCCATTCCTGCTCATCCACACAATGTGATGTGTCTCCAAGTGGGGCTCTCCCTTCTTGTTATTGAAGGGAGCAGGTTCTCCGCACAGTTGGCATATTCCGTTGGCTCGTCTTTTAGCGTACTCGGTTACATAGGCATCTCGGACATACTGTGGTGCCGACACGGTTCTAGTTCCGCTCTTTGTGCGTGCCGCCTTCGCTCGCTTAGCCAGTTCCTCGTCAGATAGTTTCGTGGCTTTTCTTTCTCTGACGGTCTGTAAGCCATCAAGCTGTGGTGTAGAAAAGGAGGGTGTGGAGCCATCTATCCTGGCGACGGGAAAGATCACTACCTGCCTGTCATGACCTTCCGCGTCCGGTTGATTCTCAAAGTATGGTTCCGCCGCTAGTTGCACCTGTCCTTGATAGATATATTCCTTCGCCTTCAATACTTCAAAGAGGTGTATGCCGACGCCGTTAGACCTCGATTCGTTGAGGGTTCTATTCTGCTGGGCATCAATTTTCTGATCGCCAGAGAGACCCATGCCTGTGTAATGCATGACGGGGCCTTCCCAGCGATCCTCGTATGTCGATTTTGTGTGATCGGAGATGATGACAAGCGTGTTGGTTTTGAGAGACCTCCGCATGCCTCCTTGCGGCGAGCACTTGAATATCGCGCGCAACTGCTCGTTGTTGACCACATCTCCTATTTTTAAATCAGCCATAGTCATTCCTTAACCTTTCAGCCAGTGGTATGTCGGCAGGCGCGAGTTGATAGTCAAGCACTGAAGAGATTTCTATCCACTCGACCAGATCATGGACTGTCTTTGAGATCACTCCGTTTTGAATCTCAGCTAACAGCCCTATCAAGCGAATCCGGCCTCCCGGGTACTTGTAGTCACTCGTATCAAATTCACCTACCACCTCAATGTCTAATGACAGTTCTTCCCTAATCTCTCTCACTAGACACTCATCAATAGTTTCACCTTCCTCCCGTTTGCCACCCGGGAACTCCCAATAGCCTGCAAGCTTCTCACCCTTGGCTCGGCGAGCCAAAAGGACTTTCCCGTCTTCGATAATGATCGCCGCTGAAACTTCCTTCATATTTCTCTATCTCCGACGCCATTCCCAAGGCTCAACAGGATCCCCATCCCACAACCCTAGATTACTTTCTCGGGCTGACTCCTGACACTTTCGTAAGTCAGTTGCTCCTCTAGAGTACCTCTCGTACCACCAGGCAGCACCTCTACAAACCATTTCAAGATTTACATTGACGCCATCGCGTGTCCAGAGGACTGCCACTGTGCTGCCGTAACGATCAGTATCTCTGTCTTCAACGTAGACCGAGCGTCCTAGGAGCCTGTTGAGTTCTCGTGTAGCTGCTTTACCGCAACTATGATTTGCTCGACTGAGTAGCGTTTTCGTTTCATGATGAAAGGCCTCCTTATTGCCTAATTCACGCCTTAAACTCTCATTCAGTATGGTACGGTTTTTTGGGAGCCCCTCACCTCCAATAACCTTCCTCGCTGGTGCGTGATTGAGTGGTTGTTTGATAGCTTTAAGGGAACTCAATACCGGAACTTCAACCATGCCGCTCATTGAACGGGTCGGCTTTGCGATAGTTGGCGAGTATTTAAAACCGGTGTAGCGCGGTTCTTGCTCCAATTCGCAAGAGGTAGGCGAGTAGCAGCACCGCAGAGATGCTCATCATCAGCCAGAACGCTTGCAACGATTTTAAAATTTCGCCGGCAAAGACGGTATCGCTCAGGAAGCCCACTAAGGTGGGTCCAAGCCCAAGCCCAATCAGGTTGATAACGAAGACGTAGACGGCTGAAATACGACCCCGCGCCCCGTCGGAAGCCAGATTGACCGATGCCGCAGGACCAACGCCAACTACCAAACCTGTACTGAATTGGATGAGCCCGACCATCGCGAATAACGCCCAGGCGGATTGAGCAAAAAGCCCGACCACCACCAAAATTAATGTCGTTACTCCCGAAAGCATGAGTAATCCTGAGCTCGGGGATGTCGAACCCCGACGGGTTCTGGCATCGGCCAGCAGCCCCCCCGCCAAAATACCCAGTGGCGCCACAATCAACGTTAACAGTCCCAATCGGACCCCAATATCGGGAATTGACCAGCCGTATTGGCGAGCGAGGATGCTCGGAATCCAGGTAACGTTGCCGTAACTCACCGCGACAAGGCACGCATTACCCAGGAATAGGCAGGTGTATACCTGATATTTTTTTCGCAGTTCTTCCAGGAGTCCTACCGCAGGTTCGTCACTGACTACGCCAGTTCGTAGCGGCTCACGAAACAGCAGCAAAACCAGCAAAAACGGAATACCCGGAAGCGCCAAAACGATAAAAGTCAATTGCCAGGGCGCCAGAGAGCCCAATAAGGGCATTCCCGACAAATCGATCGTCTCTACAAACCCCAGTATCTGACCGCCCAAAAGTAGCGCCAGTCCTGCACCGAAGAGCGATCCCATTTGGAAAATACTAATAGCCGTCGCAAACTTATTCTTCGGAACCACATCCGCGATCAGCGAGTACCCGCCGGGAGCCAACGCGGCTTCTCCAACACCCACACCGATTCTGGCGCCGAGGAGCTGAGAAAAATTTCGCGAGAAACCGCACAATGCGGTCATCGCACTCCAGCAGCCAATACCGAGAAAAATTACCCACTTCCTTGACCATCGGTCTACCAGCCAGGCGATAGGTATACCAAGCGTGGCGTAAAAAAGGCCAAAAGCCACACCATGCAGCAATCCCAGTTGGGTATCGCTGAGTTGCAGATCTGCTTTTATAGGTTCAAACAGTAGAGAGAGAGCAAAGCGGTCGATCAGCGAAAAGGCCATCGCCGCCGACAGCGTGAGCAATACAAAGCCGGGGTATAGGCGTGACCAAATACTAGTGTGCTTGTTCAAGCCTGGCCCCATTAAACTGTTTGTTGATCGAGTGAATTAATCCAATCGAGCCGTAAACTCAATACCGTAAGTTCGTGGCGCCCCCCAAAGTACCTGATCGCTCCCCTGAAACTGACGTGCAAACCCTTTATAGGCTGTGTCGCCAAGGTTTTTACCCCAGAGATGGATACCGTATCGACCATCCGCGGTGTCGTATCCAGCTCTTATATTAAAAACGCCGTAACCGTCCTCAACGTTAAACGCACCGTTATCCGGCTGCAACCAGGTTTCACCCAAGTAGCTGTATTGGGGCGCAATCGAGAACTCGCCCTCGCCCACTGCGAATCGATATTCTGCGCCGAGCGAGAGGTTGTACTGAGGTGTCTTTTCAGTGTCATTGCCAGTGAAGTCAGCGCCCGCTGCGGTAGCATTACGGAAGTCAGTATATTCGCCGTCAAGATAAGAAAGCGAGCCATACAGATACAGCTCGCTGGTAGCCGCAAAACTAAATTCAAATTCTGCCCCTTGAATCTCTGACTCCCCGGCGTTACGGGTAATGACCGTGGGTATGCCATTAATCTCATCAAACTGAGATACCTGTCGATCTTCATAATCCGTGTAAAAAACGGCGGCACTTATTCGCGCTCGATCATCAAGGAACTGGGACTTCAGTCCCAACTCGTACGTGGTGACAAATTCAGGGTCGAAAGCGAGGTCATCTGCCGTCAATGGGTTGGGGGTGGCCAGCGGATCAACATTGAGCCCGCCAGACTTGAATCCGCGAGCTACCGTAGCGTAGGTTGAAACTTCATCAGACCACCGGAGATTGGCAGACAGCGTCCAGGAAATCTCATCTGAATCGATCTTCAAATCGGGAATCACTTTATTGAAGAAGGGCGCGACCTCAGAACGCTGGGTATAGTCACCCGTTTTTTCCTCATCGGTATATCTTAGGCCGGCGGTAATCGTCAGGGCGTCCGATACGTTGAAATCAACATTACCGAACAGAGCAATGGCGTCCGTATCAATGGGACCATCGGTGAAAAACAGGGGCGTTCCACCCGCATAAATTCGCCGTAAAGCATCCGCTTCCTGCTTATAATAATAAGCACCGAGCACGTAATCAAAGGTCTCGCCTCCCGGAGAGGCTATGCGAAATTCCTGAGTAAACTGCTCGGCATTATCGGTAAAAGGACCAGAGCGGAGGATGTCCACAGGAGTCTGGTCGATATCACTGAAAACTGTGATTTCGACATCACGCCATGCGGTGATGGAGGTGAGCACATGCCCAGAATCGAGTGTGTAATCAATGGTCAGGTCAGTACCCACCATATCCCGTTCTGTAGAATTGCGCTGATCGGTGTTTACTTTAAGACGATCGGTATTATAAAACGCCCCGCCGAAAGACGCCTCTGAGCCGAGCTGATTCAAAATGGCATCCTGCTCGTCCTTGGTAATATCGGCGCCCACATTGATCTCGAGTTTTTCATTCGGAACAAAGCGCAGCTGTGCTCGTGCAGACTTTCGATCTTCACTTTGCAGCTCGGAGTTATCGAACAGATTGTCCAGATAGCCGTCTCGATCCCAGCTGGCGAGAACCACTTTGCCGAATACGCCGTCACTGACCTGACCGCTCAAAACGCCCTTGAAGCGAACCGAATTGTAATTGCCCGCACTCAGGCTGCCCTCGGCACGAAAATTTTCATCAGGTTTGCGAGTAGTGATATTGAGTGCACCACCTGTAGTATTTTTACCGAACAGGGTTCCCTGTGGTCCGCGCAACACTTCAATTTGGGCGATGTCCGCCAAATCAATATTGTAGGCAGAGGTTCGTCCGGCATAAACGCCATCGATATACATACCGACACCGCTCTCTACACCGATATTTCTCGCGTCACCGCCGACTCCACGTATTGTTATTTCAGTCTGAAGCGCACTTCGGTCCTGATAGTGCAGGCTGGGAATCAGGTGGCGAATATCCTTGAGACTAAAGGCGGTAATGCGCTCCAATTGCTCCGCACCCAGCGTAGTGATTGCTATAGGCACATCCTGCAGGCTTTCAGCACGTCTACGGGCGGTCACAACCACTTCCTCCAGTTTGGCTTCAGCCGCTGTTGTGGGGCTTGAAACGCTATAAGCACTCAAAGCCGATAGTACAGCTGCCGTCAGAAGCGTTTTCGAGCGAAGAGATCCCCGCGGTGGGGTGAGCGAACTATAATTTTTAGTATTTGGCATCGGACCGAACTCCCGCAAAAAGTGTTTACTCGTTGCGAACACCCTAAGCATTGGTCGGTAAAACTACCAATGAGTTGTTCTTATCAAGACAAATAAGTATTTCTTGCTATGCACCCGAATGACACCGTCGACTCAGGTACGACAGTACTCGGGACCAAGAGTATTGGAAAAGGAACTCGCAGCAACATTGACCAGTTCAATCAATCTCGCAACCTGTTCACTTCCATCTCGCGTCCGATAGCATGCGGTCAAATCAATATCGGGCAACGCTTGAGTGACAGGCATGGCGACAACCTCGCCTCTGGCAATTTCATCTGTCATAAGAAACGGCGGTAATGCCATGATACCCATTCCTGCTCGAACGAGATGCATTGCTGTCGCGATCGAATAGGAACAGTTGAGCGAAATAGGCTGCGGCGAGGCAGGAACTGTTACCACGCCATGTGTAGTAAAATAGTCCTTAATTAATAGATAACCCGAGCTGTCCTCTCTATGCATAATGATCGGCATCCGTGCAAGGTCGATCACATCCAGCGGTGTTGCGCATTGGAAGTGCTTTGGTGAACCCAGCCATGCCATTGGAAACGAACACACGTGCAAGTTACCAATACTCGGCTCATTGACCGACCCCCAAACCAGCGCAAGATCCAGTTCGTCAGTAACCAGAGAATCGGTAAGCGCAGCAGAGGTATTGGTGCTGAAATCGACGGTTGCCTCAGGTTCGAGCTCCCCAATTAGACGCACCCACTCAGAGAGAAACGACATTGTGCATATTTCGATGATGCCGACTCTGACCACCTTTTTGGATCCATCCTGAAGAACGATTTCCCGGTGCATTTCGTCGGATAGTTCGATAATACGTTCAGCATATGGCAACAGGTGGCGACCTGCGGGCGTCAGCTCGAACTTCTTGGCGCCGCGGACATAAAGCTTCTGCCGAAACAGATCTTCAAGGGTAGCCACCCGCTGCGAAACACTGGGCTGCGTGGTGTGCAGCTTTTCGGCAACAGCATTGAAGTTTTGAAGACGGCACAGCCAAAGGAACGTTTCTAAAAAGCGAATATTCATTTTATCTATACAGCCCGATCAGAAAACCAATGTTGCCCCAACCCATCTGACCAGCCTAAGCTTGAGTCATTGCATTGTCAAAAAGACTGCGAGGAGAAAGACCAATGGGCATGTTGCCACAGAGAGAGATATATCAGGTAGAGCCAATGCCGGAGCAAATCACGGACGAGCAACGACAGGCCTTACTTCAATTGGACACTCCTACAATTGGGCACCATTTGGAAGCGGGCTTTATGGATCCAGGTATTACAGGGCGAATGCCGGGTAGGCGTATCGCCGGAACCGCTGTCACGGTCCGCATCACATTGCCGGACTCTGTGATGGCGCATTACGCGCTGAAATTTATTCGACGGGGCGACATCCTGGTCGTTGACCGCGGGCAGGATCAGAGAACGGCATGCTGGGGCGCGGCGACCGCTTATGCCGCCGCCGCTGCTGGGCTCACCGGACTAATAGTGGACGGTGCGACAACAGATATTGCAGAGGCCGAGGACGCAGGATTACCCATATGGTGTCGAGGACTCAGTCCGGTCACCACTAAATACCGAGGCCTCGGCGGAGAGATGAATACCGCTGTCTCCTGCGGGGGTGTCGCGGTGAATCCGGGTGATGCGATACTTGCCGACGATAATGGTATTGCGGTAATTCCCAGAACGATACTTGATGACACAATATCAGCCAGCCAGAGATGGTACGAATCGGAGCAGGTGTTTCTGAAACAACTCCGGGAAGACCCCAATCTGTGCTATCCCGATGTCACCGGTGCCAGTGAAATCGTAGAGTCACGCTTACTCGGCAGAGGTTAATACCGGGGTGGTGTCGCTGCCGCCCCATTCAGCCCAGGAGCCGTCATACACTGACGCTTTCAGCGCTATGCGCTCCAAAGCCAACGCCAATATGCACGCCGTAACGCCACTGCCGCAGGACGTGATAACCGGGCGTGTTAAATCGATACCCGCCGTCGAAAATCGAGCGCGGAGCTCCTCCGCAGGCAAGAGCTTGCGCGATCGTGCATCCAACAGCGACGCGTAGGGTAGGTTGATGGAGCCCGGTATATGCCCCGCGCGAACTCCGGCCCTTGGGTCGGGTTCTGAACCCGAAAATCGTGCCGGTGAGCGTGCATCGATTATCTGCTCTGACCCAGTTGCCAGCGCATCAGAGACTTGATTCAGATTTCTAAGCCAGTGTGCATTGGGCTTGGTTGCGGCAAAATCTCCTGGTGTTACGGCCGCTGACGTACCTGACTCCAACACCCCACCCTGCGCTTTCCATGCGGGAAGCCCGCCATCAAGTACAGCGACGGCCTTGTGACCGAAAACACGCAGCATCCACCAGGCCCTCGCCGCAGAAAAAAGCCCGTCGCCATCATAGACGACCACCAGATCATCATTGCTTAAACTCAACTTCCGCATGCTCTGAGCAAAAAAGTCGGGCGATGGCAGCATATGGGGTAGATCTGTCTGCGTATCACTCAACCCGTCGATATCGAAAAACTGAGCACCCTGGATACGCAACTCCGAAAACTCCTCGCCCGGATCACGTCCCATTGCGGGCATATACCAGGATGCATCGAAGACACGCAGCTTTTCATTTTCTATATTTACAAGAAGCCAGTCAGAGTCCACGACAGGTGTCGGCATTGAAGGTGCCTTCATTCTAGAAATACCTCGCTATAAGTCCGTAAAACCTCACCAGGGGTTCAAGGTCCCCGGTACGCAGGTCACGCCATCTTTCCTAACGCCCGATCAACCTTTGAAGATCCGTAATGAAGGACCGCAGCCTCACGACTGACTTTCCCATCGCGCAAATCCTCGGCGAGTGCGTGCTCGTCACGAGCCATCGGATTACCAAAGCCACCACCACCGGGTGTCTCAAGACGCATTGAACATCCTTTTTGCACCGCCTTCCCCGGTTGGTTTGCAGGTATGGATTGCTCATGGGGTGTTCCAGGGTTAACCAAAATTCTGGCTAGACTCCCCTCCGCTCCGCCATCCACACCGTACGGGTGGACAACGGTCTTTTCCGATGACGCATAAAAAAAGGTTTCATCATCAAGAACACGGATTTCTCTGGCGATTCCGAGGCCACCACGGTGCTCCCCAGCACCACCGGTATCCGGGATCAGGCAGTATTCCTCTACCAACAAGGGGTATTCATTTTCCAATGCTTCGGCGGGAAGATTGGAGGAATTAGTAATATGGACGTGAGTACCGTCGGCGCCATCCTGGTCGTAAAGTGCACCCGCACCGCCGCCGATGGTCTCAACATAAACGTAAGCGCCCGGTCTGCGGCGAGACTGACCCGACACCACGAACGCGGGCATGGCATCATTACCCGCCGCCATCTGGTTTTCAGGAGGCAGTAGGCCATTGAAAGCGCCAATGATCGCACCCGCGAATGGCTGGGCGGTACACGAACGCATTCCAATTGCCGCAGGGAATTTGGGCTTTGCGAGACTACCCTCTGGCGCGGTGATCGTTATCGCAGCAGACATCCCCTGATTCGGCATGAGTTCCGGGTCGACCATCGTTTTCACACAGTAATAAACGGTGGCATTGAGCGCCGCGGCGGGCATGTTATACGCACCGCGCGCCTGAGGACCGGTCCCCTCAAAATCTATAAAAAGCTCATCACCGACGATCGAAACCGTGGCAACAATAGCAATTGGATCGCCGCCGAAGCCGTCGTCATCCAGCCAGGTAGTAAACCGACTTTTACCATCTGTGATGGCATCAATTTTATTCCTCAAACGTTGCTCCGTATAAGTGAGCACGTCATCGATAGATTGTTCTACCTCAGCAAGCCCATAGTTATTGACCATTTCCTGAACCAGCCGGCGGCCGCGGTCATTGGCTGCGATCTGCACCTTCAGGTCGAACGTTCGATCTTCTGGCTCACGACTATTACAGGTGACCAGATCCAATACTTCCTCATCGAGCTCTCCACCGCGCACTAGCCTAACCAGAGGAATACGTAGCCCCTCATCAAAAATGGTTTTGGCGACCGGAGAAACTGACCCGGGTGTGGATCCACCAACATCCGAATGGTGACCGAGGTTAGTAGAGAAAAACCTTAATTTACCGTCGCAGAATATTGGCGTGACTACTGTGATGTCAGGAGAATGGGTGCCACCGGCCAGATAGGCATCGTTGCACATAAACACATCACCTTCGCCGATTTCCTCCAGACTGTATTTAGCCAGGATGGTATGAACACCGCCTTCGAGGGCGCCGAGGTGCATGGGGATATGGGAGGCCTGACTGATCAACCTTCCCCGATAATCGAACAAGGCAACGGAGCAGTCCTGGCGCTCTTTAATATTCGGTGAAAAAGACCCACGAATTAACGTGATGCCCATTTCCTCGGTGATCGTAAGGAGTCGGTTAGAAAACACTTCCATTGCGATGGGATCAAACGACTTAGGCGGCATGGCTCGTCTCCTTTTGCAGCGAACCCGAGGCTGCGATATTTTCAATAATCAGATTTCCCTGGGTATCGACACTGACGCGCTGCCCCGGGTGTATAACGGTGGTCGAGCTCATCTCCTCGAGAATGACTGGCCCCACGTAGCTCGCTCCAGCCGCAAGACGGTCGCGCCGGAGAACCGGGGTGTTTTGCCAGGGACACTCACCTCCGAAATAAACCATCCTCTCACTAATTTGGGGCGCCTCTGTGAGGATTGGCTCGAACGAAACCGCCCTCTTGTGAATATGGCCAATCGCCTGCGTACGACAATTGACGATTTCCACTTCGCGCCCCTCGATGTCGTACCCGTACTCCAGAAAATGCTTCCGCTTAAAAATGGCGACGAAGTCCTCGACACCGACATTTTCCGGGTCAGCCAATTCGATACCTACCTCGTAATTCTGACCGTCGTAGCGCGCATCAACGATTGTTCTGAGCTCGCGATCAACAGAAGCAACCCCTTCTCGATTCAACCAATCGTCAGCCTCAACGGACATGTCCCCAAGCACATCGCGAACAGCGTCCCACACCTCCTCGGTTGCCATCATTAGTTCACTGCGAACAAAGTCCATGGTTATATCGGACAACAGTATTCCTCGCGCGCACAAGGTCCCGGGCTCCAGAGGAACAATCACCGTGTCAATTCCCGCCTCCTTCGCCAGATCACCCGCATGGAGCGGACCGGCACCACCGTAGGCAATAAGGGCGAAGTCACGTATATCGTGACCTTTCTCGGTCGAGACGGCATGAATAGCCCGGTTCATATTGGCAATTGCTATACGAAGAACGCCATGGGCGGCCTGCTCAACAGAGAGATTAAGCGGCCTCGCAATAGTCTCCTCAATCGCCCGACGCGATGCCTCTGAATCAATTTTGAGCGTCCCATTGAGCAGCGCGTTCTGATCGAGTCGGCCGAGTACGATATTGGCATCAGTAATGGTGACTTCTCGACCGCCCAAGCCATACGCCACGGGTCCGGGATCGGCGCCGGCGCTGCGGGGGCCGACCTTGAGTGCATTGGCATCATCTACCGCGGCAATGCTTCCGCCGCCGGCACCAATAACATGAATATCCACCATCGGAGTTTTCACCGGATAGTCAGCAACCATACGGTTGGAGGCAAACAGCGGCTTACCGTCCACAATGACAGAAACATCGGTTGACGTTCCACCTACATCAAAGGTGACCAGATTTTTGAACTTAGCTTCCTCGCCAATAACCGCCGCACCGATCACACCAGCCGCCGGACCAGACACGCAGGTTCTAACCGGCATCTCTTTAACAGTAGGCACCGACATTAATCCGCCATTGGAGTGCACGGTGTCTAAATTGGCATCAATGCCGATATCGTGAACCCTGCCAATAAGTCGCTCCAGATACCGATCCATCCGCGGCCCCATATAGGCATTGAGAACAGTTGTTGAGAGTCGCTCGAACTCTCGAAACTCAGGCAGTATCGAACTGGAAATACTCACATAAACATCGGGAAGAACTGAGAGCACAATCTCTCGGGCGCGTTTTTCATGGCTCGGATTACGGTAACTGTGCAGGAAGCAAATGACGATGGCTTCGACTTTCTCGTCTCTGAGCTTTTCAGCTGCCAATCTCAGTTCAGCCTCATCCAACGCCACCCGTACAGCCCCATCTGCCATCATTCGTTCGTTAACTTCCAAACGTAGATGACGGGGAATCAAGGGTTCCGGGCGTTTAACACGATAATTATAGAGATGAGGACGCGTCTGGCGACCTATCTCCAGCACATCGCGAAATCCCTTCGTAGTAATTAGCCCTGTTCGCGCGCCTCTTCGCTCGATCGCCATATTGGTCGCGACCGTCGTGCCATGACCGAGATGGGAAACCGATGACGCATCGATTGATAGCTTTTGGAGCAGGCCAACCAAGCCTTGCTCAATTGCTCGCGAAGGGTCATCGGGTGTGGACGGGACTTTGAAGTAATCCACCGCACCACTCTTGTCATCAATGATGCTGAAATCAGTGAATGTCCCACCCACGTCGAACCCGATACGGTATGCCACAGCAAATTCCCTTTAAATCTCTGATGGTGGGAGGTTACTTACCGTACTTACCCAACGACAAATTGTTTCTCATTATATTCTGCCATAAGTATTCGCTTTTTATCAGCAGTCGGCTTCAGTGATATAGCTTACGCAGCCCGCGAAATTCATGACTAGTAAGCTCAAACTTAGTGAAATGACTTTTTTCATAAAACTCTCCCTGAGTATTTCTGATTACTTCATGTAACCAGTCTGCATCGCCTTGCGCTTATCGGCTGTGCGTATCACGCCAACCTATGTGCAGTAGCCGACGATTATATATGGACGTCTATGATGTTGGGAATAACGCTATCGGGTAGGAAGCTACGCAGGCGCTACGGCTCCCCTTGCAGCCAATCCAACCGCCTAGCCCCACGGTGCGCTAACACCGCCAAAAGCTGTTCTTTGCAAGCGGATGAAGCACCCCACGCGAGCGGCAGGTAGCAACAGCCCCCCCCCGGCCCTTCGGTTTC
>Ga0206130_10007330_pt1 | contig 12246 bp, 5 predicted proteins | sample Helgoland_Spring_9_FD_148637 | JGI IMG/M metagenome (GOLD analysis project Ga0206130, IMG submission 148637) | Pelagic subsurface seawater microbial communities from Kabeltonne, Helgoland, North Sea - Helgoland_Spring_Bloom_20160512_1 | ecosystem: Environmental > Aquatic > Marine > Epipelagic ...
GCGGAATCATGAATACGGTGCCAGATTTGTCCCAAGGGTCTCCCGCCGATCGCAGCGTCATGTGCACCGTGATTGTAGGAGGCTGATGAAATTCGGGCTTGATAAAACTTCGCGTGACCACGCGTCCTGCATCATAACGACTCCAACCATCGACATTCAAAAGCGAATCCCGATTCATAGTGGGGTTGAAGTAGTAGTGGAAATCGGTCATACACTTCACTTCGACGGACTGGGGCATGTTTTCAACAGAAGACGAACAGCCGCACACCACAAGAAGGGAAAAAGAAAATAAAAAAAGAAAGGAATTGTTATTCAAGGTGTTACGGTAATTGAGAATTCCTAACTTGCTCCCGGTTGTGTCAATTAAAATCATCAGTATGCTTCGAATAATTTGCGCTTTTTCGACTCTGTTCCTTTCGCTAAACGTCTTCTCACAATTGGATTGTGATGGGGAAAGATACCGATTCAATACGGCTTTTTCCGATGTCCAGGTAACCTATGATGTCCCATACGGTAACGCGATCAATGCTACAGGCTTGAGCCAAGCGCTTGTCGTGGATATCTACCAGCCGGTAGGAGATACAGAAACATCACGCCCATTGATTATCATGGCGCACGGGGGTTTTTTTATTGGAGGTGAAAATGACAACGCCGATGTGATTTCTTTGTGTCAGGATTTGGCACGTATGGGCTACGTGGTTGGTTCGATAACGTATCGCTTGGGTATTGACAATTTCCTCGATGTTTCCAATGCCATGATCCGATCGGTTTGGAGGGGATACCATGATGGAAAGGCATCGGTTCGATATTTCAGAAAAACAGTGGCTGAGGACGGCAATCCCTATGGCATTGATCCGGAACGCATCCTCATGGGCGGCGTTTCAGCGGGAGCTTTCATTGCCTTGCACATGGCCTATGTGGACGAAGATTCAGAGATTCCTGAGCAAATCGATCAATCAACGCCCGGTATGGCAGGGGGATTGGAAGGGGAGTCGGGAAATCCTGGATACAGCTCTGAAATTATGGGCGTAATCAACATTGCAGGAGCGCTCAAAACAGCGGACTATCTTTCAGAGGGTGATGAGCCGCTTGTCTCAGTCCACGGCACGGATGATGAAACAGTTCCATATGGTGCAGGTGTAATTTTACTGAGCGGTTTTCCAATTACAGATGTAGAGGGAAGCAGTATCATTCATGAAACAGCGGAATCACTGGGCTTAGATCATTGCTTTACCACCTTGGACGGTGCGGGGCATGTCGCACATGCTTATGATACTGAGGCGTATGTCGCCACCTTGTCCACCATCTCGGGTGCAGTTTCATCGTGGCTTTGTGAAGACTACGCATCCATTTGTGAGGTCTACGATTACTCAACGGATTTGACGGAGGTCGCTTCCGATGGAATGGAATTGTTTCAGCTTTATCCGAATCCAACTTCCAAGGGGAATGAAATTACAGTGACGGTCTCACCCGAAATGGCTCAATCCTGGTCCTGGCAATTATTGGATGTCAGTGGAAGAGTAGCGAAGTCGGGCTTAGCCACGGGTTCTTCAATCGTATTGCAAGCCAATGACCTGAATTCAGGTACGTATGTGTTCAGAATTCCTGAGCATGGCAAGGCCCGTCGTTTGGTGATTCACTGATCAATTTCCAGTCTTGATTACGACCTTCGTGTTGGTTTGGCCATTGGCGTGTGTCCATTTTACGATGTACGTGCCAGCCGCCCAAGACGATGTGGCGATTGTCAGGCGCTGATCGGGAGTCAGAGTTACCTGAACCTTTCCTGCCGCGTCATAGACGGCAACCTGCTCAACCGGAGATTCAGAGCGCAACTCCAAGCTGTTTTTAAATGGATTGGGAAAGGCGAGGTCGTTAAAATCGACAAGGGATGCCACGGCATTTTGCACGGTATCAATGACTGCTGCTGGAAGTAAGGAGTCCAACGGAAAGGTCCATAGACTTCGAGCAAATGTCCCCGCCACGAGACGGTCAGAAATCGTATCGACGGCGAGATCATATACGGGGATCAGCGGCAGAGAGCCCACCGGTTCCCAATGTTGTCCACGGTTTTCGGTCCAATGAACTCCTGCATCCGAAGCCACCACCCAAATGCTGTCATTTAAAGCTTCGACGTGGTTGATTGGGTGCGGAGGCAAATCGCCCTGTACTGAGGTCCATTCCTCGCCAATCGCAGCGCGGAATACATGCGGCGTATACAGCGCATTTCGGAAGCCACTGACCGTGCAAAACATGGAGTCAGGATGGAAGGGGTCGAAGACGAGGTCGGTGACAAACTGTCCTGGCAGGCCACTTTCCATCGGATTCCAATTGTCACCATGATCCGTTGTGACCCAAATCCGGCCATCTGAAGTGCCCGCGGCAATCAGATCTTCATTGAATGGAGATCCCGCAACCACCGTAACACATCGGTACTGCAAACCCGGTTCTTCGTTGTGGGTTAGATCGGGGCTCACTGCTTGCCAAAAAGAGAATGGAGCGTTTGACATACGGTAGACACGCTGCGTTCCAGTCCACATCTCATCAGGGTTCGACGGATGATATGCCAAGGGAGCATCCCACCAAACACGGTCTTCTTCATCGATGCCGTCCATGAAGTTGTTCCATTGGGGTTCTTCATTGGCACCTGTCAGGCTATACCGCCAATTGCCCCATTGGGTTCCAGCGTATCGCAAATTGGCATCAGTCGGATGATAAATGGCGGTGAAGCCATCCCCGCCTAAATCACGCGTCCATCCATTCAGGTCTTCTTGTGATCCTGTGCTGGTGCCGTTGTCCTGCGCTCCAGCCGTGTATTGGCCTGGATTGTGTGGGTTCCATGTTGCGCGATAGAACTGGGTCACTGGAATGTCTTCTAGATCTTCCCACGTCAAACCGTGGTCATCGGAGCGATACAGTCCGCCATCCGTAGCCAAAACCAAACTTTGCGGGCCAATCCATTGCAGATCATGTTTGTCTGCATGCACCTCGTAAGTCCACCACTCAGGCCCCATGCGCTGCCAGGTTACTCCTCCATTGAGCGAATTCCAACACTCTACTCCGAGGATGGTAATGTCATCTGAATTCCAAGGATTGACCCGGACTTTCGAGAAATACCAACCAAAGCCGCCCAATGCATTTTCTGGCGCTGCACCTTCGGGAATAATTGCAGTCCATGTTGTTCCACCATCGTCAGAACGGTAGATGTTGTCAAGTTGCTGGTCCGTGCCTACCACCAGTGCCCAAAACACCCCGCCCTGTTCGGCCAAACCGATGCGTCCTTTTACACCTTCGCCCCATGGGTTGGGAAGTGCAGACCACGTTGAGCCTGAATCAACGGATTTCCAAATCTTGCAATGGGATCCATTGACGATGCTTTGTGTAGAGGTGCGGGTGCGCTGCCAAGCGCTGGCAAGAAGCGTTTGCGATGAAGGTGCATAGGCCAAGTCGGTCACGCCGGCGGAGTCATTTGGGAACAGGACTTGCTCCCAGTTTTGACCATTTTCTGTGCTTCGAAACAAACCGCGAGCAGGACCTGGAATCGCAGGGTTTCCCATACATGCGGCAAAGATTGTGCTGGGAGCATCGGGAAGAATGAGCAAACGGCTAATAATGCCAAGGGTGTCTAACCCCATGTTTTCCCAAGAATTTCCACCGTCCAAGGAACGGTAGACGCCTCCTCCAATTCGAGGAAAGCTGCTGATCTGAGGGTCACCTGTCGCTAGGAAAATACGATCTGGGTTGACCGGATGAAATGCCAAGTCGCCCATTGCCAAATGAGGGAGATCATCCGTCAAAGGATTCCACACGCCATCACCGGAATCCGTCCACAATCCTCCAGCACTCGCTCCAGCAAAAAACCGGTTGATTTCGGTGGGGTGCTGCCGAATGAAGTTAAACCGTCCTCCGATATTGGTCGGGCCTTCCAGGCGCCACTGGCCGCCTGTCATGCGGCTGGATTCTTCGGGCATTTGATCGCTCCATCGTTGAACGTCATTCAATGCTTTCGTTGCTTCCTGAACGTCCCAATGTTCTTCAGGATAACTCCATTTCCAAGCGTCCGCTAAGGCCGGCTGTAATTTCTTGAATGCTTTTTCTGAACCGCTGCGAACGTCACTTGCAACAGGCTCAAGTTGCCACCAGTATGCCACAGAAAGAAGAAGAAGGAAGCCAGCCAACAGGGATGCAATGCGAATCATGGGGACAAGATACAGCGAGTGGCTTATGGACGTTGACGTTGGTTGGAGCTTTTGAAGCGGCCTTTCGATTCCCACCCACGCTGAGCAATGTGCTTGGTCGCCCTGTTTTTGACGCGGATGCGCCACCGGATAAAGGATGCGCGCTTGAGCTCTTTTCTCATGAGTCCACGAACGGCATTTTCTTTCATGCCAAACTGCATGAAAATGGCATCGAAAGGCGTTCGGTCTTCCCACGCCATTTCAATGATGCGGTCAATTTTCTCAGAAGTCAATTCGGTAGGAACATCCATGCAGGGATAAGCATGTCAATCCAGAAAATGTTCAGGTGGTGTCTTCAGCGAATCAACACGATATGCCCTTTGATACTCCGCACTTGGTACTGATCACCACGTAAGACTGCTGCCCAGGTATAGACGCCATCGGGAGCGAAGTAATCGCCATCTTGAACATCTCCTTGCCACCAATGATCGAGATCTTGCGTTTGGAAAACGAGGTTATTCCACCGATCATAGATTTTCAAATCCAACGAGGTCACGTCTGCACTCGTGACCAGTTTCCATACATCGTTGTGGCCGTCGTGGTCAGGAGTAAAAGCGGTGGGTGCGTAAACGGTGAGGCTAGAGGTTGTGACAATATACTCGCACGCTAAATCCACACAACCCAAGCTGTCTTGCACTTCGAGACAAACGTATGCGGGGTTGTCATCAATGTCGCTGGTATTGATGTTCCATTGTGTGTTACTGCTGACGGGTTCGGTGCCCAAGAACCACTGGAAATCAACGGAGGCATTGACGTTTGCAGCTGTAAACTCTAGGAGTGTCCCGTAGGATTCAGGAAGGGCAGGGGTATAGGTGAAATTGGCAGAAGGAGGCGCGTAGACACACAAAGCTGAATTTTGCAGTGTGGAATTGATGCAGCCATTGACATCCGTTACGGCATAAATCAAGTCATAACAGTCCGGACTTTCAACGGTCATCGTAGCACTTTCTCCTTGATTGCTCCAAGCTGTAAAGCCGTTGCTATCGACAATTCCAAAAGCGCTGTAACTCGCCCCAGGACTTGCCGTTCCTTCGAATTCAATCAGCATCGGTGCGCAACCGGAAGAAGGCGTTGATGTAAAGTCGGTTGTTGGCAAGGGGTGTACGATGGTGTTTTGACTGGTCGAGGAGCCGCAATTTCCTGCAATGGTATAGGTCAGCTCATGCGTTCCCAATCCAGCGGTGGATGGACTCAGCACTCCAGTCGAATTCAAACATCCCCCACAATCGGAACTCCAGCTTCCTCCAACAAGGTCTCCAGCAAGCTCCAACGAAGGCTCATTGACGCAGAAGCTAGCAGGTAGATCAAAAGAACTGCTCAAATTGGCGGTTACGATAAACGCTCCTGAAGAGACGGACGGGCATTGGCCATTCAACGCATACTCAATGTTCCAGGTTCCCACACCGGCCGATGAGGTATTGAACTCCCCATTTGAATTCAAGCAATTGTCACAGTCGCTGCTCCAAACACCTCCTGTGTTTTCAGCTGTGATTGTGACGTCTCCTTGACCCAGGCAAGCGGTTAACGGGGAGTCAAAGGAAGCGCTTGGCGTGGTGATGACATCCAGGTTAGAAGAAAGGGTCTCCTGGCAAATCCCCTGAGATTCAAAGGTGATTTCCAGCGTTTCATCTCCTGCTAAATTCGGGTTGAACACGCCGGAGTCTTCATCGATGCAGTTCCCGCAAGATGCCGACCACAGTCCAGCCGAAGACGCATTGATGACCAGAGCAAGGGGGGCGTCAGCACTACAAATGGGCGATGGGAAATCAAACGCGAGTTCTTCAGGTAGTGCAACTACGAGTTCAATCGAATCAGCAGACCAGGGGCACCCCAGTTCTGAGGCGCTCAGCACATACCATCCAGCATCCAGCTCTCCAAGATTGGTCAGATCCAGGCTGGCATTGTTCAGGACTGTCCCGTTGGGGAATTCCCATGACCACAAGGGTCCCGCAGTGTTTCCTTCAGGTGACGTGGACCAATCACTACCTAGGCATGCTTCTGCAGTGGTTTCGGCTAGACTTGCACTGCCCGTTGGAGTAATGTCCACTGAAAGCTCGGCGGCAAGAGATAAACAACCTTCCACTTCCGCTTGTACTGTAAATAGGCCCCCATCGGAAGGTTGAGCATTTGAGATGACCAAAATGCTATCGGATTCTACAAGCTCCCCATTGGGTCCGGTCCATTGCCAATTATTTCCCGCTGTTGGACACGTTAAGATCAAGTCGTCCCCCGCGCAAGTGGGAGCATCCCAAATTAAGTCGGGAGCCGTAAAAGCAGGTTGCACAGTCAGAATCAGGGTGTCTGGGGTAATTTCGCAGTCGCCCACATTTCCAGTCACGATGTACATTCCATCATACGTTTCATCCACGGGACCGATGGTCAGCACGCTCTCGTTGATGCTGAAGCCGCTTGGGCCAGTCCATGTATACGTCGCGTTTTCAATGGGGTCAGCAAACAACGTGACCATTTCACCGGAGCAGAGGCTGTCGTCGTCCGTGTAGGTTTGGAATTGATATTGGGCAAAATCGCTGAAATAACCATAGCGGCAATAGCCTGAGGGCGTTCCATTGATGACGCCCATGTGAAAATACCCCGAGGAATTTTCGAGGCGAGAAGCGGACAATGTTGGCACAAATGATGTGGTTGTTATTTGCGCATACTTCCACAAACCAGCGGCTCCTGGAACATCGGTGAAGTCACCAGCCCCAATGAAGGCTGGATTCCCATTGAATGTAAAATCCCCTTCACTGCCCGCTTGAACGAGGAGGTTGATGGAGAAGGAGGCGTTGGTTGAGCGAACAAACGCAATGTCTCGCGAACCTGTGCAGCGCAAGGGAGGGAGGATGGCTCCTCCGACTTCACATCCGACACCGGTCATGTGCAGCACAATCACCGGCGCTGAAGTTTCGTAATACGCAACCGGCGCGCCTAAAACATGGGTGTACGTTTCCCCGGCGTTCAGCGTCCAAGTGGAGGTTCCGTTGATGAAAAGTTCCGTGTTGTTTTCAGTCGCCAAAATGAAAACCCGATCGGCTCCTCCAAGCTGCACGCCTTTTACAGCAATGTATTCATCACCGGCCACACTCACGGGAATCAACTGGTCCCCCAATAAATCGAAACATGTTCCGCCAAAGGGAGATCCCACAATGGAGTCATCACTCATGGTGACAGCGATTGGAGCCGAACTTGAGATGTACGTACCTCCTGGATGAGCCGCTGCCGCTGTGGAGGCCGCCCGCATTGAATACGTTTCTCCGGCGTTCAGTGTAATGGTAAAAGCGACATCAGCAGGGTGGCCTGTAAGCGCAACACTTGGGACAACGGTGATCTCCGTATTGTCTTCTGTCGCCACCACATCAATGCCTGCCTTGGACTGCGTGTAGTTGTTGCTCAAATAATTTTGGAATGGCGTATAAAATTCCGTTCCCAAGGCAGAAGAGCCCTTCAGCGTAAAGATGTCGGGGTTGTCGTTGTGGTTGACTTCGTAGTATGCAGTGATAGGCGCATCTGAAACGATGTGCAATCCATACGACAAAGGGGTGTTTACAGGTTTGTTCTCAATCATTCCCATCCATGCCGTTAGGTTGACCGTGGATGTGCCATTCGCGGCAATGCTCAAGGTTTGTGTCGGGAATGCAGGATTCGCAGGCTGTTCAATGGTGATGTTGGCCGCTTCATCAAATGTGGCAAATCGAAGCACGATCGGATTGTCTCCATGACCGGCCCAGACTTCAGGAGCTACGAACCAAAATTCAGTATCCGTCTGCGACAGTAACGTGTTGGCATGGGCCGCAAATAGCAAAAAGAATGTGAGGAGCTTGATTGCTGACTGACTCATATGCGTTGACTAAGCATGACCATTGTGAAACGAAGATAGCGACTGTTGGGATAGTGTTTAATAAACACCTTAACCTAAGAATTCGTTGCATGGGGTTTAGACTATTCAATGCCTTTCTAATGGCCCTTGGTTTGGACTTGCACTAATTCACGTGTCCAACAGGTTGGAAGATGCTCGAATTCGCTTTTCCGGCTGGCCAGAAATCCCTTTAAAGCGTACAGTTTTGCCTGAATTCTCCATGGCCATGACCGTGTCTTCCAGAGCAGCTATGCCGCTCTGGTCCACGAAATGAACATCGGTCATGTCGATGACCACCTTATCTATTTCGGCTGGAATTTGGCCGCGAAGTCCTGCTAAAGCAGAGGCATTTCCGAAAAACAAAGGGCCATGAAGTGATTTAATGAGCACATCTTGAACGCCTTCAGCGGGGTCAATGTGGAGCCGGAACTGACTCGTCGACCAGTCTCCCATGTATTTCATAAACTGGAAAGAAGCGATGACGAGGCCGACAGCGACAGCAAACACCAATTGCCAAAAGACGGTCAAAATGAGAACAGCGAGTAAGATGATGCGTTCACCCCAACCCATTCGGATCAATCCGCGGAGACCTTTATAGTCCATAACACCAATGCCGACAGTAATCAAAATGCCAGCGAGTACCGCGGCTGGAATTTTGGATGCAATAGGGCCCAAAAGCACGATTGTAGTGAAGAGTAGGATACCTGCTATCATGCCGCTGATACGCGTACGGCCACCTGCCTGAATGTTCACGACTGTACGAATGGTGGCTCCAGCTCCGGGCAATCCGCCGAAAAGAGCAGCGACACTGTTACCAATTCCTTGTCCAATGAGTTCTTTATTGGGTTCATGTTGCGTTCGGGTCATGTTGTCAGCCACAACGCTCGTTAGCAATGAGTCGATCGCACCCAGTAGGGCCAGGATCAATGCAGTGAGTACATACGGTCCCAGGTTCGATACCTGCGGCCAAGAGAACATTCCCCAATGGATGGAAGGCAGTCCCGCTTCAATTTGTGAGATGCTGCGGCAATCGAGATCAAGAACGAGCGCAGCACTTGTGATGGCCACCAACGCCACCAACGCACTTGGAATAGCGGTTGTGATGCGCTTGAATCCGTAAATGATGGCAATGGTGCTCAAGCAAAGCAAGAGTTCGAGCCAATGGATGTTTCGCAGTCCCAAGGGGATATAGCGCATGGCGCCCAAAACGCCTTGACTTTCAAGTCGAACGATTCCTTGAGCCTCCTGTGTAATATTGGCTTCAGAAAAACGCATGAGCTCATGCAAATCGATGGTGTCTGAATAGATGGGTGTCTCTTCAATCCAGGCCTCACTTGCGGAAAGAAAGGCATCTGATATTAAAATACGTTCGGCAGCAACTCTGTAATTTTTAATATTCTCCACGTCTTCTGCCGGAACATAACCGATGGCCGGCAAGATTTGAGTGATCAATATAATGACTCCAATTCCGGTCATAAAACCAGAAACAACGGTCTGAGGAATGAACCGAATGTAAGAGCCCCATTTCATCAGGCCCAGTGCAACTTGAAAAAGTCCAGCTAGAAAGAAAACGAGCAAGATCAATGGAAGCGCTTGACTTAAATCACCTTCTCGGTGTATCAAAATGCCACCTACAATCGAAGCGCTGAGCACGGTCATAGGAGCCGTGGGACCCGATATTTGCGTAGAAGTCCCCCCAAACAAGGCGGCGAAGAAGGCGATGAATGCTGCACCGAAAAGTCCAGCAGACGCGCCAAGCCCGGATTGCTCTCCGAAAGCTAAAGCCAATGGCAGGGCAACAACTCCAGCGGTGAGTCCTCCGAACAAGTCTCCTTTGAAATGCTTAAAGTCAAAATGCATGTGTAATTGGCTAATTGTGAGTGAACAACCGAATGACTTCGAGCTATCGCAAAATCGTTAGTGGTCCCGTCAACGTGACTGGACCACTATCTGTTATTTCGTGAACTCCGTACTGATCTGTGATGAATAACTCGCCCTCGTTTCGGAGAATCTGGATGACATAGTAATAGGTTCCATCGGATGCTTCATCCTGAGTGGGTCTCCATCCCGAACTGTTTCCAAAGTCATTGGATGTAAACACGGCGTTGCCCCAGCGATTATAAATACTGCAAGAGCTTCCTGGGAAATAGGATAAGTCGGAAATTTGAAAGCGTTCGTTGTCGCCATCCGAATTGGGCGTAATGACGTTGGGAATGATCATTTCACAGATCACCGTTTCCACATCAAAAGAGCCCGATGCATTCAAATAGCAAGGAGGGCCCGTCGTTAAATTTACCTGATACAGCCCATCCATAGCCACTTGAATTCCTACTTCTGAGCTCACGAATGACTCGTTTCCTTGATCGTCGATGAAATTCCACTCTACCTGATAAGCTCCATCAAGGTTGGGGAGGGAAAGGATGGCTTCTGCATCCGGACAATGCGCCACAGTCAAGGGGGCGAAGTCGTCAGCAATGGTTGAGGGCAGTCCCACGACAATCAATTCAATTGTTGTCGAAGACGAAATGCACCCGTTCATTACGGCATAGGCTGTGAATGTCCCATTTCCGGAGAGCGGAATGGAATCCATGCTCCAAACGGACGCTTCATTTGTGCCGAAAAAGGAATGGTTCCATACGACGGTGGCACCGTTTTCCACGGCTGCAGACCAGGTTGCACTGCCTCCTTCACAAATGGGGTCAAAACCGCTCAATTGCGGTGGGGAAGGAGTGGCGAAGACTTCAATGAACACAGAGTCTGAAATCATCGGGCAATTGCCGATTTCACCATCCAAAACGTACCAGCCTTCTTGGTCGTTTTGCGCATTTTGAATGCCAAACGTCTCGCTCGATGTGGAACCCAAGGGATGGGTCCATTGCCACGCTGCGTTTGGAGGCCCTGCAGCAAACAAATCCACGTCCTCCCCTTCACAGATACTCAGGTCGTCCATGGTGTCGCCTAAGAGGTCAACGATATCCATGGTTCCTTGCGTTTCCACTTGAAAGGTCGCTGACAGCGGGGTAGAGGAGCATCCATTGAGTTGAGCGACGACTTGGTAGGTCTGTTCGTCAGCCAATGAGACATTGGAAATGATCAACGGATTGCCTTGACCAATCGCATTCCCAGCGGCATCAAACCACTCGAAGGTGCAGCCTTCGATCGAGACTTCTGCGTCAAGAGAAGCATCTGTACCGATGCAAACAGGAGGTGCGTTGATGGCGATAATTTCAGGTGTTGGGGTGATTTCAATCCAGACAGAATCGGATTGCATGGGGCAATTGTTGGCCATGCCATTCAGTGTATACCATCCTGTTTGGTCGGTTTGAGCATTGGTGATTTGCATTCCCGTGCCATTGCTGATAAGCCCTCCAGAAGAAGTGGTCCAATCCCATGATGTGGCCGATGCATTGAGGGAATTTACCAGCACGTTGGAACCCGAGCATACAGCTGCAGAGTCGAGATCGATTTGGCCTGAGAGCTGCGGCTGTACATTCACATCCCAGGAAGCCAGTGGAGAGTAGCAACCGTGGTCGTTGATGACCAAGGTGTACGTTCCAGAATCCGCAGGAGTCGCATTGATGATGTCAATTTCAGTCGCATCGGGCAGGGGACCCTCGGGACCACTCCATCCGTATTGAACAGCACCAACAGAATCCGTGCTCAAAGAGAAGGACTCTCCTTCGCAGAGCCAGTTATCTCCTACGATTTCAGGCAAATCAGGAACAGGGCTTACAGTCAAAAGAAGGGTGTCATTTTCGATGGGACATGCGCCCACGTAACCCGAAACAACATAGATTCCGTTGTTAGATTCATCCAAAACACCCAGGTCTAGGGGATTCCCTTGTCCTGTGAAGCCTCCGGGACCTGTCCAGTCATAGCTCGCTCCGATGAGATCATTGGTTTCCAAGTTCAATGATTCGCCTTCACAGAGGGTGTTGTCTTCCACCTGAACGACATACGCCTGCGCGGCATAATTGCTGAAATAACCATAGCGTGTACCCGAACTGGCGCCTCCATGCACAATGCCCAAGTGAAATTGAGAAGTGCTGTTGGACAGGCGAGAAGCCTGCAATTGAGGGACAAAAGAGGTTGCTGTAATATTGGCATACTTCCATGCACCGGCTGTTCCCGGGACATTATTGAAGTCACTTGCCT
>Ga0206130_10007333_pt1 | contig 12244 bp, 1 predicted proteins | sample Helgoland_Spring_9_FD_148637 | JGI IMG/M metagenome (GOLD analysis project Ga0206130, IMG submission 148637) | Pelagic subsurface seawater microbial communities from Kabeltonne, Helgoland, North Sea - Helgoland_Spring_Bloom_20160512_1 | ecosystem: Environmental > Aquatic > Marine > Epipelagic ...
AGAATTACCCCCCGTATTAAATAATTCGGTAATAGGTAAGATACTATCTTTTAATTCTTTAAAACCCGGATATTCACATAAAATATTTTCAGGGGTTCTACATTTAGTAAGTAAAAATCCATTATGAATTAAAGTTTTGAGTTGTTCTAATGGATTTTCAGAAAGAGTTATATAATTAATTATTTCTTTATCATCTAGACTAAAATTTAAAGTGTTGGATTCACCCTCTAAATTAATAGTAACAACTGGATTACCAGTTGAATCCATCTAGTAAGTTTAATTAAATAGATAATAATGTGTTTAAGTAAAAATACTAAAATAAAATAATTACAGTAGTATATGGTAGATTATTCTATAGATGCCTTACATTGTGATAAATGTATAGGTAAAACTCAGGATATATGTAGTAATGACTGTGTATGGATACCTAAAAACGATGGTACTGGTGGTCTATGTATAAATAAATGTGGCGCGCGAGATACTAAAGGGGAATGTGATCAATACCATGTATGGAATAAATCTTATTTAAGTCCTATTATTTACGATTTTGATGGATTTGACGGTAATTGTGTGTGGCATCCAAATGAATATTCATTAGATAATAGCGTTAATTCACGAGAGGGTACATGTAGAGCAAAAGATAGCCAATGTTTTGAACCTAGCTCAGATGGTGTTTGTGATGGCAACATTACAACATTTAAAGAAGGTGATTATTGTATACCAACTAACTTATCAAGTTTGGGTGAAGTTTATTGTGGATATTCATATGATGGACACCATAACAAATGTTATGAAAATTCAGTTCAGAATAGTGAATGTGACGATGATATCAATTGTGAAGTATTTAGTAATATTGACGTAATGCCACCTGGACAAAACGGGGTATGTGTCTCAAATGGTGAAACACGTTATGATTTAGAAACCGGGGAAGATCTAGGTTTATTTAAAAATGATGAACAATGTAGACAAGTAGCTAATGGTACAGATTGTATGGGTGAAAATGGTTGTTTTTGGGAACCATTAAATGAATATTGTACCTCTAAAGTTCCACAACCGAATCAGGGGTCTATAGATGATATGTTACAATCTTGTAAACCGATAGAAGGACATTTACCTGGGGATTACGATGTTAATATGATAAATGAAGAAAAGAAAAATTTAAGTGATTATCGGGATAGAGATAATAATAAATATCCATATGATACATCTAAATATTTATGTGATGTGTGTCATATTCGTGATAATGATTTAAATAACATGAAAGAAATGTCTACTTCAAATAGGTATGATATGTTAAAATATTACATGATTAAAAAATATGTTGATTTTGGTGATGTGGTACCCCAAAGTGATAGATCTACTCAATTATCTGTAAGTGCAAAAGATTACTGTGAAAGAGTAATAGATGATAAATATGATCAGTTTAATCCATGTAAATGGACAGATGATGCTTCAACTAAAGGTGGATCGTGTACAAGTAAATGTTCAGAGCATAATCCGGGTGATACAGTTATAACTAATTCTAGTGAACTTAAAGATTTAAAAACCGCGTGTGTAACAGATAAGTGGTTTCCGGAAGATAATGTTAGAGATATAGAATTTCCTAGACTAAGTAGTGGCGAAGAATCTGATGATGATTATTTTAATGACAGATATTGTACATGGGATGGTTTTGAGTGTCATAATTCTATACCCTGTAAATTTGCACAACAAACTCGTTGTGAAGATTTAGGATATGAATGGTACCAAGGATCTGCCATCGATGTTATGAATCAGGATGATAACAATGATCCACCATTTGGCATAAAATTAGATTTATCTAGTTCATATCCTATACTAAAGAAAGGTGACGGAAAACCAGTTGAAGGAGATATGGAAGGTATATGTATTTATCCAAATATTGACGCAGGATTTATTTCACAACCAGCAGATTATATCATTAAACCTGACTATATTGGTGAACAAGTTATTATGATTAAATGGCGTGAGTATGGAACAGGGTGGTGGAAAGATATGTCTTGTAGACGGAAAGAAGCAGGTATAATTCCAGATCCATCATTAGAATCAACTTACTTTTTAGGTGAAAATGTAGCATTAATACCGTTCAAAATAGAGCAAGGTGATACGTGTAATGATATAAAAACGGCTATCAATAATGCTCTTCAAAGTTATCAATATTTTATTTATAATGGAGAATGGGTGATGTTTGCTGAAGACTTAATCGAAGCAATAGATAGATCTTATGATTCTAGTATAGATGAAGCTAATCTAACTGAAATACAAAAAAATTATGGATATATGTATTATACCGGTAATACAGCGATAGATGCGACTATAGATCCCACTAAACGTAAACAATTAAATGCTATTTATGATTTAAGGGGGACCACAAATGTCTTACCCGTAGTTGATGGTAAGTGCATGTTGGAAGTTAAAAGTTTTACTATTAATTCATCTAGCGGTAACATGACATTAAAAGTAGAAACACCTGGATCACTTGATAAAACTAAATTTCAATTTGTGGAATTTTTTGGAACAGATATATTCAAAGGTGCCGATGATAATATAGATAGTAAATTAACTTTAACCGTATTGTCTAAATATACCTACAGTAGAGGAGACGGTGCGATAGCACAATATTCACAACTCCCTGAAAATATAGTTCAAGGTTATGGTACTCTTTATGAAAATAAATATGTTAAAGATATAGATAATCAATATATACCTATTGATCCACAGGGTCCCCTTAAAATTAGTTCCAATGGAGGATCAATTAACTTTAATATCAATAATATAGATGATAATGAATTTAACCCAGACGTAATACGAAAGAATTATATAGATCCATTTGAAACTGATTATCCACAAGATGAACTAGATAATTGGGCCGCATATAGAGTATATAAAAATAATAATATATTTTCACAACCTATTGTAGAGATTAAAGATGAACTGTATAAATTAAAATACAATACAAACTTTGGTAATCCTACTAATAAACTTAGATTATGTAGTGGATCATTAGAAAGTTGGAAAATTATGAATATATTAACAGGTACTCCACCTTATCCTACATATCAATCCGTTAAATTAAAAAATGTAAATGGTTTGTTAAAAATGATGGCTAAATATTTAGATGAAAAAAATGATCCTATACCTGTTTATTTTGTCCCAGATGATCCATATAATAGAGGGGAAACAGACGCAACCACTATAGATGACTATATAAATTCATACCAACAAACAGATATAAAAAAAGCGGTTTTATGGTCTATTACTAGAAACACGCCTCCCTTCTGGGGAAATTTATACTATGAAAGAGGATCAGTAGATGAACCAGAACCACTATATTTTAATTCATGTGGTAATTTTAATATAATTACCGATTCATCACCACTAAATATATATAAAGCAGAATTTAAAAATAGTATTAGAGAAAATACATTAATTAGACCATTTGCTGAATTAGATGGTTCTAATAATTATATAAAATGGAAAAATTTAATGTCTTACACAGGTGGTAATAAACGTGCTATCCAATTATCTAGGAATGTAATTAATGCTAATTATAATAAATATGCTGATAATCTTGCTGATAATCTTGATAATTATTCTTATACATATAATACTGATAAAAAATATTACTCACCCATAGATTATTATGAACTGACACAACACGTATCTAATTTAACACCTTTAATCGCGTTATCTAAAAAAGAATATATTTTGAGGTCACTTAATGATTGGAGAAGGGCTAGTTACCGGGCGGTAGATTCTTCGTGTTCTACTTGGGACAGTAATAATAATAAACCTATTGTCCAGGGTAATTGGTTAGAGGATATAGCAACTGATACAATTGATAATACGTATCTATATGCTATGAATTGGGATGCTAATTTTAAAAGTATGTTTAAAGATCTTAATAAAGAAACGAGAAGGGAAACGCGGGATCCTTGTTCACAATATAGTTCTACCTCAGAGCAGATAGGGATGACGTGTGCGACGAATTGGGAGTCGTCCAGGGCTATTGGTCTGCTTGACCGGCCAGACGACGAAGGATTGTTGTATAACCGGCAATATGCTAGTTGTGCTCTCGATGATTTGGCTGCTGATCAGCTCCCTGGAGGGTCAAGACAGTTTATATCGCCCCTGAACAACGGTACTCTGAACGCGGGAAGTAATGGTACATATCCTGGTTGGAAAAATTTGGCGGGGACCTGTGATAGTAGGTTAAATACTACCACCATCAAGATGGTTAGCGACGATACATGGGATCAAAACGACTTTAAATCCGCCGTAAAGGATTGTTGTACTGTCGCATCATACCCTGATTGTAATTTATTAATAGATAATTCAGATGATATTTTCACAGGTGTATTTATACCTACTTCAATGGCGAATGTAGAGGGTCAAACAAATTGGGGTGATACTAAATTTGACCCCAATTCATTATCTGACCCTGTAAATGATCTCTATACCTTATCAGGATTAACACCACCAACGGCGCTACCAGATTCAAACAAGTATAAAGTATGGGGTGAGCAACATGAAGATGACTACAGTTGGTTTAATAATATATCTGATCTAACCACTCTATCTACTCTATATTATAATGATGACGGTGGTTCAGATAAAAGTGTATTAAACTGGTGTATGTCTGATAGTACATCTACTACCCCAACGACAGAAGATAGTATGGGTATTTTAGATGAAAATTGGTTAAATACTTCACGAATATATGATAACACGGATGGTCTCCCATATTTTGATAAACAACGCACGACAAATGCTTATAAGTATCCATCTATATGCGAACCATGGCACCTTAAAGTAGGCAGTGCTATAAATGCTGATATAACCAATTATTCTAATGATATAATTAACTGGAAAAGTTACACCGGTCAACCCAGCGGAACAGATTTTACGGAACTAGATATAGACCCGGGTGACACCTTTTCTACGGGCGATCATTGGACTTATGATCCAGGCACTACTAATATAACTACCACTGGATTATTTAATAGTGATATAAATAAAACATATGATGATTTTATAACCCAAGTCACACCCACCGTTAATCGGTCTGCGTTAATAGATGATGACCCTACTAATAATAATAAATTTTATCACATGCTTCATCCTATGTCGATTACGGCGGCAAGACCACGAGAAAAATTTATCTATGTTGACATTACTCCAAATAATAATATATTTGATCCATCTACTGATCCATCTACTGAGAATATAAATATCTATTATTTCAATGATATTACTAAAAATCAGGCAAACCCATCAACTAATGATGTCGGGGTAAGTAGTGATATTATAGCAACATCTAATTATAATAGATATGATTTATCGGGAGATATAGGTAAATTGTTTTGGTTATATCCAGGCATAGGTCAAGAAAAAACTACGTATAGTGCCACCGATCCAAAAATAGGAACAAATGGTGCTATTATCGGAACTAATACAACTACGCCGACTGTTCCTAGTGACACTTCAGGATTAGAATTTAAAGCAAATCAACATGTGTTATATTTTTATCATGTATATAATTTATTTAATAGTGGGGTTATTACAGGAGGTGTACCTACGCCTGCGAATACTGATAAGCGTGAATTAACTACTGCTTACATTTTTGATAATAATATCTTCGTATATGGTGATACTGATAGGATGTGTATTACAGGAATGGAAAATATACCACCGTCGGCATCAATAGGCACAGATGTAAATATATCCGATGTGGCAACTGGAGGCAGTACCAATATTAGTTATACAGCTGATTATAATTTCATATTTTACAGAAAAGATAAATTCTCTGTTGATTACTATAATTCAAGACTACCTCCATCAACGGCAATAACTAAAATCAGTAATAAATTATTTGGGACCGGTTATATGAGTAATGATTCAAATGCTTTACCAGCTATTGATGGAATAACATATGTTGCTACGGGTATTAATGGTCTGACAAATACTGGTGAACCTCAAGGAGATGCTAATATTAACATTTTTTTTACAGATGGTATTACAGATGATACCTATGTTCTACGAGCATCAGAAGATTATTTTAATATTAATATGGTTTTTGATGATCCTAATAATGATGATACGAGTAATGTTAATATTTGTAAAGAATTAATTAAAAGTAAATTATCTATCTGCGGTAATCCAGTTAATTGGGTAGACGGGTGTAGTAATTGTTTTGGTGCTAATCCGGGTAATCCAGATAACCCTGAACTATCTAATATATGTAATGGGTATAGTGACTATATTGGTTCAAAGGATGATGATCCTGCAACCAATTTATCTGTATGTGGTATTTTAAACCATAATAAAACATCGGAACAACCGTGGCAATATGTTGATGTTACATTACAACCCGAAAGTTTTGGTGCCAACTTACCTAATATATCACCATATAGTGATGATAATTCTTGCAATAACCTTGAAGCGTCAATGCCTACTATAGATATGGGAAATATAGATTATATCCCTATAAATCAAGCGGGCGAAATAAATTCTGGTAGTGAAGGTATTACATTTTTTAAACCATCAAGAGAAACATCATCTGATTTATTTTTATCGACCATGGCAGGGACTGATAACACGCCTATAGGTTGTATGCGGGAAGATTTATCATTAATGAGTATAGATAATTTGAAAATAAGTTGTAATACAACATTAGATACACCGGTTGAAAGAGATAAACATGTTCTAATAAATTTTATTATCGAACATTCGTCTGACCTCCTTCATACTTCCGATAGAACTAAATTAGCAATTATGAGTGAAGAAGAATTACTAAATAAAGCATTAGAATTAGGTATATCATTGGATCTTATAAATAAATATACCAGTCCTAAATTAAAAACAAAAGTTAAAGATATATATATTCCGTATATTTGTGAAGATGGTATTACTCCTTGTACAGGTGTTGATGATGATACGTCTTGTCCTGATAATTATAAATGCGGATTATATGAACAGTGGAATGATTTACAGAAGTATTACTACAATATAGAAGGATCAGATAAAGATGATTTTACCAAAAGAAAGGAATGGGAATACGTCGGTTGTGGGATTGATTTAAATTATAGTGATAATACATCAGGCGAATTAGTATGTAAAGATAAATACCCGGGTCTATGTGAAAAAAATAAAAATAAATGTGATTCTAAAAATGATGCTATTAGAGAAGCTATAATGTTGGATTGTCCCGAAACATGTCAAGTTCAGTACGCTGATTTGGATCAGTATAAGGGCGAACAAATCGGTCAATTATCTATTTGTACCTCTAGAGGTAGATGTAAATGGTCGCATGATATAGATGATTCTAATTTATTACCTCTTTGTCAAGAAAATACTACCAGAGAATTAGGTTCAACGGAAAAATGTAGAAATTACAATCGCGCTCCACCGATTGGACCTGCCGCTGGATCATGTAATTTAGATGATCATCCCGAAACTATTAATTCTTCCGTCTGTTCTGAACAACGCTGCGCCAGTATGCAAGGGTGTGAATTTACACCTGATTCATCAAGATACTGTCGAGTTAATAGTTATGTAGACGATAGAATAATAAATGAACAAGATTGTCCGCAGGGTGGCAGATGGATAGGTTCATCTATAGGCGGACAATGTATAATTGATCAAAAGGATTTTTATGATTCAGATTTACAGAATTTTGAAGATGATTGTAATGTTTTAGGAGGAACTATTTTTGAAGGAACAACTCAATCTTGTGAATATAAACCCAATTTACCGTATATTGGCGAAGATCCATGTTCACATATAGTTGATTTAGATGATTTAACCCAAGACGAACTGGAATTGTATTTATATGAAACGACTACAAATATTTACGTAGAAAAAATCATACCCAGACATTTAGATAATGATCAAAATGAACATCCTAACTACATTGAAATAATATTGAGCGGTGAATTAAGTAACAGTAATTTACAAAATTTTAATACTTTGACTGATTTACAAGCAAATACTGAAGTATATCCAAATAACAAATACGTTTATATAGATAATGGTAGTTCTCATATGGATTCGCTATGTTCTCAATATTTATTGGGTAAATCTAAAATAGTGGCATTTAATAAATCTAAAAATGGAAAAACATCATTAACTATCGGTGGTCCCAACAAAGCTTACATTTTACCTAGATATACTGAAGGTGATAAGGTGGGTCAAATAGATATCGGTAATGAAAATGCGTGCGTGCTTAAAGGAATATATGATTTAGAAGCATATTATGCTAATAATAGTGATGGTGAACAGGGGCAAAACATAAATAAATTAAAACAAGAAGCATGTATAAATAATAATAACGGTGCATGTAATTTTGAGTATAATACTCAAGAATGTGTAAGTTGTAGTATGTATAAGGACGAAGTATCATGTTTTGGTAATGATGACCCTAATGAATATTCGAGATGTGGGTGGGGTAATATAAAAGATGTATGTGGTGTAATCGGTGAAATGGACGAATGTAAAAAAATGCACGTTGATGGATGTTCTTGGAATCCCGCAACAGAAACATGTTCATTAAATAAATTAACAGATGATGATGGTAATTTTCTAGTAGATAAAGTAGGATGTATTAGTTGTGATGATATAAACCATAAAAATACATGTAATTCAGTTAGAAATTGTTTTTGGGATGGTTTAACGCCTAACGATGATAATATAGGTGAATGTAGAGCCTGCTCTAGTATAAGAGATAATAATGATGATAATATTGGGGATGGTATATCAGTTACTCAATTAATGGACAAAAAATCTAAATGTGATGATTTTCAATTGACACAAGGTCAATGTGAAATTAGAGATCCACATAATAGAGTAACTGGTTTAGACGGTATATTTTCGGGTGAATCCTCTATATTAAGCGATTGGACTGATATATTCGACATAGTTTTTGAAAGTAATCCATTTGGTGATATAGATAAAGATGAAGATAATGTATGTAAAGCAAATCCAGAAAATTGTAAATGTAGTCCTACTAGATTATATCCATTATTTCCAGATTGGATTATTCATAATTTAATATTTATATTAATATTCGCTCCATTCTGTGTTTATTTTGGATATGCATGGTGGAATATATTGATATCGCCTACAATATTAGTCCGCAGTAATAATAAATTGAGGTCAGCAGGACCTAAAGAGACCACCAAAAAAATATTAGAAACAGGATTGCAAACCGGTAAAGCAGGCATATCAATTATGCAAGATGGAGGTGGGGGCGATGAAAATTATAGTCAATTTTTAGAAGATATTCAAAAGATTATAGAAGGTAATAGTTCATCTAAAAAATCATGGTTTTCAAAACAATCTGATAAACTTAACAATTTATTTACAACTGATTACGGTTCAAAAGATAATTCTTATAGTATATTTGGTAGCATGATTTTACACAGCTCTAGTGGGAATATAGTATCAGATTGGGTTGATATTGGTTCAGATTTAAAAACAATGGGGAAAGGGGTTATTAGTCCTGCATATAGTGATGTTGGTGCGCAATTTGCTGAAATGATACCAAAAACATCTACTAAATTTAAATGGTCATTTGGAACAATAGTAAAAATGATATTTTTGATAGTTTCATTACCATTTACAATTATTCAATATATTTCAAGGAATGTTAGATTAGCACCATCTGTTCGTTTGGCAAATATTATGCTCTTCCTAGCAGATTCAGTTAAGACTTTAAACGTAGGTCCACTACCATTAGGTCTACTATTGTCTTTTATTTTTATATTATGCGCTGTAGGATTAAATATAGGTGGTCCAATATTATTAATATCAACCGGTTTTGCTATTACGAAACACTTACTAGAATATGGATTAAGACCCAATCCAAACTATGTAGATCCTATAGATGGTGTTACAGTTAAAGATTACCCTAAAGCAGCGGTGTGGTTTAAAACGTTATTTAGAGAAGAATGGAATGATATGATTAAAGATCCAGTTAGCGATGCTGTCGTTCAAGAAAGGGAAAGTTATTTACCTGAGATATTACAGGGTGATGTAAATGATGACAATAATGTAAGTGATGTTTACAATATTGCTTATTTTGAATTAGAACCAGATTCGTTAGATTGGACACAACGTTTTAGAGATATAGGTAATTTATATAATAAATTTATTAATAGAATTGGTGATAATTTCATATTTAAGTATATTATATCACCCTATATATTGTATAAATATATATCAACTGCCATAGACTTTTTCCCAAGTGATAGTAGTGTATTTGATATTAAATCATTTTTAATTTACACAGTATTATATTCTGTTGTATGGGGTATATTATCAGCTATACTATATAGAAGCGATGATGCTATAGAAGACGATACACGTCATGATGGCGTAGAAACTAAATGTTATGATGATATTGATTCTCCATTTAAATTAGGAAATGAATATATTAAATATCCTAAATTATGTTTTGATGATTCAGTAAATGATGATAAAGAAGAATGTCCTTATGGATGTTATTATTATGGTGAAGATGAAAATAAAGGTAAACCTTGTAAAGATAATCGTAGCGTATTTTCTATGGGTGATAATAAATTTGCTTGGATATTAATCCCGTTAGTGATAATATTAACAATATCAAAAAGTATTTCGAATGTAGTAGGTATTGTATTATTTATATGGTCATTAATATTATTATTTTTTAATCCTAATCCAACTTTAAATCTTCCCCTAGATGGAATTCAACCGTTGCCAGATGGTTGGACAAGAGGTGAAACAGATAATTATGTTTGCCCCCCGTTGTCTAGATTTATGTCTAAATATCCATATGATACATTATGCTCTACAACTGCTAAAAGATGTAAACAAAAAGAATATATGAGTACATATACACCTAAAGTCGGCGGTGACGAATATTGTGAAATAAAATATCGTTTAAGTAACGATAACGATGATGATTGTAATAATGAACAAATTGATTTAACTACTATGCCTAATTTAGCTTCTAGTCATTTAGCTAATGCCGCAAAAGGATCATTAGTAAATAAATATAATGATGTTGAATGTGAACTAGAATTACCATACGATGGATATAAAAAAGATAGACACTGTCCATTTCCACTACCAGCCGCACAAAATGAGTTTTATTCAGATGCTGGAAACACCCGTGATTCTATATCGGTATGGAATTGGTTATATGATAAATATAAAAACCCTGGTGCCACGAATGTGTGCACATATATTTGCGATGAATTACCGTGTAATTCTAATGAACTAACATATAAAGACATATGTGAAGCATCACCTATGGATTCAAATGATGATGATACCAATGAAACTACGTGTAATAATATTCATTTAAGTGATATTACTAAAAATTGTTCATATTTTCCAGAAAAAATTCCCTTACAAACAAGTATCCAAAATCAAGAAAGGTATTTAATTGTAAATCAAAATTATGATGGGGAATTATTTAGATAAGTGATTAATCCTAATAAATAAAAATATTGTTATAAAATAAGTAATGCCAACAATCCCTACACAAGGTTCAAACGTTATTGATGAAGGGAATCCTGATTATTATTTTACAGGAGATAGAACTAGTGGAACAATCCGTTGTAAAGAAGGTCATGTATTCGTTGATTCACATAGTTTATCAAATAATGATGAAAATATAGGTGTTATTAATTATTCACAAGATGGATGGTTACATCAAAACGGTGGACCTGGTAGTTGGGTTACTGGGACTGGGTCTATAACTTGCGAAAGAAAATATTGTGATCCTTTAGGTATAGTTGATTCTAATAAAGAATATGATGTTTTAGTTGATCAACAAGGTCCACCTATTCCAAATACCGTAAAATGTAACGATGGTTATATATTTGATACAACAGAAACAAAATATGGAAATGTAAAATGTGGAATAATACCGAGAATGAGTGGTTTAAATGAAGAAAATGATGTAACATGGATCGCGGATTATCCATATGCTGAAGAATTTTGTTCAAGATTAAGTGAAACTGATTGTGAAATAGCTGAAATAAATCATATGATATCTAAAGATCCTAATAAAATATGGGATGATAATGCCCCCATAAACACTAAATTGAGTTGCACATGGTTTCCTGAATTAATAAATGATAATGGTTTTAATAGATCAGGTGGTGAATGTAAATTTATACACAGAGCAGATTTAAATGACGAAAATCCTATATGTAGAGGTAAATATTGTAATAGTACACCT
>Ga0206130_10007344_pt1 | contig 12231 bp, 5 predicted proteins | sample Helgoland_Spring_9_FD_148637 | JGI IMG/M metagenome (GOLD analysis project Ga0206130, IMG submission 148637) | Pelagic subsurface seawater microbial communities from Kabeltonne, Helgoland, North Sea - Helgoland_Spring_Bloom_20160512_1 | ecosystem: Environmental > Aquatic > Marine > Epipelagic ...
GGATCACTTTCATATTGGGGAGTCCGGCCCCAAGTGGTTTACTCAACCCTGTAAGAGCATCGACGACCCGTTCGGGCTGAATGCGGATTAGGGCCGACTCGAAGAACTTCTGACCCGCTATCCCGTCCGATGTGAATAATTATAGCTTTGTCGTTATGGGACTGGTGCTTGACCCGAAGGTCTCCCGATGAAAACTATTTTTCTGATGAAAACGAAAAGAAAAACCCGATTTGCGCGCGCAATCATGGTCGCGGCTGTCGCGACCTGTTTTCCGCAGGCCATCGCGAATGCGGCAGCACCCAAGCCTTCGGCTTCGCTCAAGAAAAACGTGCTTTTCATCGCCGTCGACGACCTCAATGACTGGGTCAACTGCATGGGCGGTAGGGAAGGGGTGCATACGCCGAATATCGATCGCCTAGCAAAGCGCGGTGTGTTGTTCACCAACGCCCATTGCTCGGCGCCGTCGTGTAATCCGTCTCGGGTCAGCATCATGACCGGTGTCAGTCCATCGACCTCGGGTGTCTACAACAACGGTCAGGATTGGCGCAGCTCTCCTGCCTTGGCGACGGCCGTGACCCTCCCCGAGCACTTGCGCGCCAGCGGTTACAGCGCCTACGGCGGCGGAAAAATCTTTCACAGCCTGTCGTGGATCGTCAAAGGCTATGGCAAACAGCAGAACGAGGCGAAGCTGTGGGATCACTATTTTCCGGAAGCGACCAAACCGCTGCCGCCGTCGCTCTGGCCGGACGCGATCAAGGCCAAAACGTCGCCGAAGGGCTATGTGGGGTGGAAGCGTCTCGCCAAAGGTAAAGGAGTCGGTAAGCCGCCATCGCATTTCTTCGACTGGGGGCCGATCCACAAAGACGAGAGCGGTATGGCCGATTACAAAGTGGTCGACTGGGCGAGCGCCGAGCTGGCCAAAACGCATCCCAAACCCTTCTTCCACGCCGTCGGCATCTTCCGCCCGCATATTCCCTGGTTTGTGCCGCAGAAGTACTTCGACCTGTATCCGCCGGACAAGGTGTTCCTGCCGCCGATCGTGGCTGGTGACCTGGATGACGTTGCCCCGACGCACAGAAATGGGCTGCGCCGCAAGTGGCATCAATGGATGGTGGATAACGATGAATGGAAGCCGGCCGTGCGCGGCTATCTGGCAAGTATCAGCTTTGCCGACGCCCAGGTGGGACGGTTGCTCGACGCGCTCGACGCCAGCCCGCATGCCGCCAATACGATCATCGTCTTGTGGTCGGACCACGGCATGCACATCGGCGAGAAGGAGCACTGGGAGAAATTCACGCTGTGGGAAGAATCGTCGCGGGTGCCGCTGATCATCGTCGCGCCGGGCGTCACCGAGGCGGGTGGGCGATGCCGCCAACCCGTCAGCCTGCTCGATGTCTTCCCGACAATCAACGAGCTGTGCGGTGTCCCGCAGCACGAACAGTTGGAAGGCGAGAGCCTCGTCCCACAGCTTCGTGATCCGGCTGCTCCTCGCGCCCGTCCCGCGATCACCACCTGGGGAAGGAACAATCACGCGGTTCGCGACCAACGCTATCGCTACATCCGCATGTCGAATGGCGAGGTTGAGCTCTACGATCATCAGACTGACCCCGATGAGTTTACCAACATCGCGGGGCAGCCGGAGGCCGCCGCCATCATCGAACGGCTCAAGGCGTTCTTGCCGTCCGTGAATGTTAGTGCAGTTCAGTAAAAAACTGTTCCTCAATTCAAGCTATGAAACATCGAACATCACTCCTCACATTTACCGCCGCCCTGTTTTGCTGCGCCGCTCAAGCGAAGTCGCCCAACATCGTGTTTTTCCTCGTCGATGACCTCGGCTGGAGCGACGTCGGCTGCTTTGGCAGCGACTTTTACGAAACGCCGAACATCGATCAATTGGCGCAAGAGGGAGTTAAATTCACCAACGCCTACGCGGCCTGCCATGTATGCTCACCAACGCGGGCGAGTATCCTCACCGGCAAGTATCCGGCGAGGCTGAATCTGACCGATTGGCTTCCGGGACGTCGCGATTTTCCATTCCAGCGTCTCAAGAATGCGGAGATCAATCAGCACCTGCCTGAAGCGGAAATCACCATCGCGGAAAAACTGAAGGAACTCGATTACGCGACCGGGATTTTCGGCAAGTGGCACCTCGGGAGAAAGCCGTCTGATCCGACGGCCCACGGTTTTGACATCCACCTGCCGGATGTGCCCTCGAACTGGCGCACCTTTCATGGCCCGTTCGGAATGAAGACGTTTGAAAGTAAGAAGGGAGATTACCTGACCGATCGGATCACGGACGAAGCATTGACCTGGATCGAGTCGAACAAGGACAAGCCGTTTTTCCTCTACATGTCGCATTTCGCCGTGCATGACCCGATTGAGGGGCGGGCGGATCTGGTGGCGAAGTATCGCAAGAAGCTCGAAGCGCAGGAGAAGTCGGACAAGCCCGATTTTGTTCTCGAAGGCAATCCGGATGGCTTTGACGACCTGAGCGATGAGGAACTGGCGGACTTGATTAAATTGGACGAGTTTTCCCGGCACGGCGTTCTGCCACAGCGCATGATCAAGGTTCGCCAGAAGCAGGAAAACATCGAGTTCGCTGCGATGGTGGAGAGTGTCGATCAGAGCCTGGGACGGATTGTTTCCAAGCTGGAGGAGTTGGGAATCGGGGAGGAAACGATCATCATTTTCTTCTCGGACAACGGCGGCATGTCCGTGATGAACGTCGGGAATCCATCACGTAGCGTCGCCGAAGATGCCATCGACAAGGCCTACTCCACATCGTCCCTGCCGCTGCGCGGAGCCAAAGGCTGGCTCTACGAGGGTGGCGTGCGCGTGCCGATGATTGTGAAGTGGCCCGGACAATCGAAAGCCGCCAGCGTGGTCGCTGAACCTGTGATCAGCACGGATTTTTATCCAACCATTTTGGAAATGATCGGCCAGCAAGGTGGGACTCCGGACGGAAAGAGTTTTGCGGCCGCGCTCAAAGGCGAGCCGTTCGAGCGGGGGCCGGTATTCTGGCACTTTCCGCACTACAGCAACCACGGGATGCAAAGTCCGGCCGCAGCGATTCGTGATGGCGACTTCAAGCTGATCGAGTATTTTGAAAACGGCTCAGTGCAGTTGTTCAATCTGGCCGATGACATCGGCGAGAAACAAAATTTGGCTGAATCCAACGAGGCCAAGGCGGACGAACTTCTGAAGAAACTTCACGACTGGCAGGAGGGTGTCGGCGCAAAAATGATGGAGGATAATCCGGAATATGACCCCACGTATTATCCCGGAGAGGGCGGGAATACCAGATGAACAATGCTCGGCTCCCTGAAGGACGCCGAGGTGATGGCGCTGATCCGCTACCTGAGAACGGCGAAGTAGGTGGCCGAAAAGGAGTAGCAATGCCAGCGGCTAGGCCAGGGGGGTGCTTATTGAGGGCGGTGGACGAGGCTCGGATCCAGTGAGGAAAATTTGGTTGTATTCGCACGACGGGGATGGATACTCGTAGTGAAAATGCGAATGGTTATTTCGCCGAAAAACAGCGATTTCACTATTTGACCCCTGTAGATAAAGCCGTCAGGCTTGCGCGGAAAGTCGACCTATCCTTGTTTCGGTGGGATTTTTTTTATGCGGAACGAGACGGCAGTAGATAGCAATGGAGAAAACTAAATATTTTGAGAGCATTGGAGGAGCCGGGGTGTTTGCGCTTTTCGATCACCTTCCCGGCTATTCGTTCTTCGCGAAGAACTTCGATGGGGAAATCATGAATGCGAACCAGGGCTTCTACGAGCGGTTTGGATTTACCAGCGAGGAGGAGATCGTGGGCAAGACGGATTTCGAGCTGTTCCCCGTGGCGCTGGCAGACCAGTTCCGGCGGGACGACCTGAAGGTGATGGAGACCGGCGAGCCGATGCTGGGGATCGTCGAGCTGTTTTTCAACCGCCAGGGGCTTCCAGACTGGTTTCTGACGAACAAGTTGCCAGTGGTCGGCCGCGACGGTGCAGTGATTGGAGTCATGGGGACAGTGCAAAGCTATGCTCGGCAGGCGAAGCTCAACCAACACTTCGTGCAGATCGAGGCCGCCGTCGATTTCATCCGCGATAACTTCAGGGGAAAAATTTCGATTGGAGAACTGTCGCAGCGTACCGGGCTGTCGCCACGGCAGTTCGACCGCAAGTTTAAGGATGCCTTCGGGATTTCGCCGCAGCAGTTCATCCTTAAGACCCGGATCCTAGCTGGCTGTGACGGGCTCGCCAACCTGCAGAGCTCGATATCCGACCTCGCCTTCGAGCTGGGATTCTGCGACCAGAGTTCGTTCACCAGGCATTTCCAGAAGCACATGGGCGTGACGCCGCTGCAGTATCGGAAGCGCTTGAGGTAGGTGTTACACGGATCAAGGATTTGAGCCAGGCGCTGTAGCTTCTACAGAAGGATGCAAAGTGCGCGAAGAGCCGGATAATCGTGGTTTTCAAAGGAGAAAAGAAAGCAGAGGAAATTGAGTGGGGGAGATGATCTCTCATCGTTTCTCGGAGTCTTCTTCGCCTTTGCTGCCTTGGCGAGGTCTCAGGGGGGGGCGAAATGTGTCTCATTCAGCATAAAAAATGTTCGGATTCAGCAAGACTGAGTGCGGCTGCGATGTATGATTGACGGGCCGCGCCATCTTCCTAAGAGTGACGAATCATTCAAAGACCCTTCAAGCAATGAAAGTATCCCGTATTTTGCCCCTTGCCATCGCTGTCCTCGTCGGCGCGTTCGTCCTCGCCGCGCCTGTCGCCCCGATTTCTGCCCCGAAGGAAGGCGCGATCCGCGTGCTGTTCCTCGGCCACGAGAGCGAGCACCACAACAGCAACAAATACTACCCGATGTTGGCCAAGGGGCTGGGGCGCGATGCGATCTACTTTGATTACGTGACGAACGTCGAGGAGGCGCTCGGCGATGCGGCGTATCTGAGCAAGTTTGACACGGTACTGCTGTATGCGAACCACGGGGAGATTACCCCGCAACAGTGGAAGAACCTGAAAGGTTACGTCGAGGGCGGCGGCGGCTTCGTGCCGGTGCATTGTGCGAGCTGGTGCTTCGGCAACGAGCCCGGCTTCGATCAACTGGTCGGCGGTCGTTTCGCCAGCCACAAGACCGGAACTTTCACCGCCAAGGTGGTGGATGCCAAGCACCCGGCGATGGCCGGCGTGGAGGCGTTCGAGGCCTGGGATGAGACCTACAAGCACAAGAATCACAACGAGAAAGATCGCACGGTATTGATGGTGCGCGAGATCGCGGGCAAGGATGACAACATCACCGAACCCGAGCCGTGGACCTGGGTGCGCACCCAAGGCAAGGGCCGCGTTTTCTACACCGCGTCCGGGCACGACGAGCGGGTCTGGAAGCAGACAGCTTTCCACCAGTTGCTCAAGGCGGGGATTTTATGGTCGGTGGGCGATGAGCGCAAGGCGGCCTACGAGAAATTCATCGCTGCCCGCGCGCCGCTCAAATATGAGAAGCGCGGCGACATCGCCAACTACGAGAAGCGCCCCGAGCCGCTGCCTTACCAGTTCCCGCTCAAGCCGGAGGACAGCATGGATTACACCCAGGCACCGGTGGGCTTCCGCTTGGAGCTGTTCGCCAGCGAGCCGGACATCATCAACCCGATCGGCCTCGCCTGGGACGAGCGCGGCCGGCTGTGGGTTGCCGAGACGGTCGATTACCCGAACGAGATGACGGCCGACCGAGTCGGTAACGACAAAATCAAAATCCTCGAAGACACCGACGGTGACGGCAAGTGCGACAAGGTGACGGTGTTCGCCGAAGGCCTGAATATCCCGACATCGATCACTTTCTCGCGTGGCGGGATCATCGTCGCTCACGCGCCCGACTTCCTGTTCCTCAAAGACACTGACGGCGACGACAAGGCGGACGTGCGCGAGGTGCTGACGACGGGGTGGGGGATCGGCGACACGCACGCTGGTCCGTCGAACCTGCGCTACGGCTTCGATAACTGGATCTGGGGCACGGTCGGCTACTCGGCCTTCAAGGGCGAAGTTGGTGGCGAGCAAAAGCGCTTCGGTTCCGGGGTGTTCCGCATGAAGCCCGACGGTTCGGCACTGGAGTTTCTGCACCAGTTCAACAACAACACTTGGGGCCTCGGCTTCAACTCAGCGGGGGACGTGTTCGGTTCGACCGCCAACAACAACCCCACTTTCTTCTGTGGCATCCGCGCCACTGCCTACGGCAAGGGTCCTAAGGGCATGAGCGCGCAGATGATCACTACGGATCGTTCGTTCCACCCGATCACGCCCAACATCCGCCAGGTGGATGCCTTCAATAACTACACTGCGGGCGCCGGCCAGACCGTAGCGACCTCGGCAGGATTCCCGGAATCGTTCCGCGAAAAGGTGGCGTTCATCAGTGGGCCGACCGGGCATCTGCTAGGGAAATATCATCTCTCTCGCGACGGAGCCGCCTACAAGGCCAAGAACGGCTATGCCTTCCTGGCTTCGGCCGACGAGTGGTTCTCGCCAGTCGCGGCGGAAGTGGGACCCGACGGCAACCTGTGGGTGGCGGACTGGTATAACTTCATCATCCAGCACAACCCGACGCCGAGAAAAGCCCGCGGCGGCTACGACGCGAAGACCGGCAAGGGGGATGCGCACATCAACCCGAACCGCGACCGCAGCCATGGGCGGATCTACCGCGTGGTCTGGGACAAGGCACCAGAGGCGAAGATCAAATCGCTGGCTGGCGCGAGCGACGCGCAACTGGTGGCGGCGATGGACAGCGACAATTTGTTCTGGCGCCAGACCGCGCAGCGGTTGTTGGTCGACGGCGGCAAGAAGGGCGCGACGGCTGGCTTGAAGGCGAAGGTCGAGGCTGGCGGTGCCGGGGCGATCCAGGCGCTGTGGAGCTTGAACGGGCTTGGCGCGCTCGACATCGAAACGCTCCAGCTCGCGCTGTTGAGCAAAGACCCTGCGCTGCGGCGCAACGCGATCACCGCGTTGGGCAACGACGCGGAAGCGCTGCAGTTGTTCTTCGATACCGCGGTGGTACAGGACCCGGATCTGATCGTGCGTCTGGCCGCCTTCAACAAGATGGTGGAGTTTGAGGACAAGGACACGGTCGCGCTTGCCGCAAACAAGCTGATCACCGTCCCGGCTAATACCGCTGACCTGTGGCTGATGCAGAGCCTGCGCAATGCCGGAGCCAAGCCGGTGAGGTTGGCACAGCTAGGCGACGAGCTGATCCTCAACGGTTCGTTTGAGGAATTGGATGGGGATACACCTGCCAAATGGACCATCCTTTACTTTCGTGGACAAAAGGCGCAATTCCGGGTGCCGGATCTAGCCCATACCGGCAAGCGATCAATCGAGATCTCAGCCGATAAGGTCACGGAATCCAGCGTCTATATCGATGTCCCCGTGGAAAAAAATTCTACCTACGAGCTCAGCGCCTGGATTAAGACCGAGAACGTGTCAGGCGAAGGGCGTGGCGCAATGCTATTCCTTAAAGGGCATCCCGACACTCCAGTCAGTGAGGGTGTGAAGGGAACCAAAGACTGGGCCCAGCTGAAAGTGAAATTCCAGACTTACGAGGATGAGTCGGTCAGGATCAATTGCCTGTTCGGCGGCTGGGGCACTGTCACCGGTAAGGCGTGGTTTGACGACGTCAGTCTCCGCAAGTTAACCTATGAAAAGATCGCGGCGAGCGACGAAGCTGAGGTCGCCGTGGGCGACATCGAACGCGGCAAGAAAATTTTCATGACGCATCCGATCGCCGCCTGCACCCGCTGCCACGTCGTCAGCGGCGTTGGCGGTCCAATCGGACCTGCGTTGGATACCATCGCGACGCGCAAGGGGGAGGACTATATCTTGGAAAGCCTGGTCGATCCCGGGGCGGCGATCGCGGAGGGCTTCCAGGGCAAGGTATCGCCGATGCCGCCGATGGGAGTGCTCCTGAATCCGCAAGAGTTGGCCGACGTGATGGCCTACATCATGACGCTCAAGTAAGGCGTCACAGCAATTCTGCAAATATTTCTTCCTGACCCCAATAATGAAACATTCCACCGTAATGAGAACCGCCGTTATCACCATCCAGGCCGCTATGTTGGCCTTTTGCCTGTCCTCGCAGGCGAAGGCCGCGCCGATCACGATTGCGAACGACCAACTGCAGGCGGAGTTCGGTCCGTCTGGGCTGTTGCAAATTCGCGACCTGGCCAATGAACGGACGATTGCCTTCGCCGCAGATCGTTTTTCGATCTCAGTGGGAGATCAGACCTTTAATAGCGAAAAGCCGGCCGACTCGCGATCCACCAAGGACAAAGCGGTAACCTACACCTGGCAGCTGGACGGAGTCGCCGTCAGGGTCGTCTACGAGTTGTCGGATGGCTGGCGGTTCGTGAGTAAGCAAATTTTTGTCGATGCCCCGGCCGGGTCCGAATTTACCGTCGGGCGTGTCATGCCCTTCGACGGGGAGGTTAAGAATCCGCTGCACGAAGCCTACCTGCTCAATGGCGAGCGCTACGGGCTGTCGTTGAGGATGAAGGCGAAGGAAGGGGATGCATCCCCGACGCACGGCTGCTTCCTGCTGGTCCAGAACCCCCATTCGAAAATCAAGACCGAAGGGCAGGGGGTGTCGTTAGCGTACGACGCCGACATGAAGTGGAAAGCCGAAAACGGTGCGTTCACATCAGATCGGATGTGCATCGGTCTCTACGAACTTACCGGCCATACCTTCCGGGCTGATATGGCTCCGGAGTGGCAGTATGTTCAGGATCCGGATCAATTCCTGAAAGAAGGCAATCGAATCGACTCCGCCGAGATCGACGCCGTGACCAAGTGTGCCCGCGAGTTTCTGCTAGAGAATCGCACCAAAAGTGTCCGGGTTCACATCGGCTGGTGTGAAAACGACTACCAGATCGACATGGCCACTGCCGAAGGCAAAATCGAGTATCGGCGTATCATCGACCAGGCCGCCGCGATGGGCTGTCAGCACTTGCTCTATACGCCGTCGCACAGTGTCCTGGCACCCCTCGAGGATAGCAGGGATGCGTGGAAGTGGGAGAGCAACCTGTGGTTCCACATGGGACAGAAGCTTCGCCAGGATAAGTGGATTCCCGGACGTGACCCGCTGCCCGATGATGTCATCGAGGTTCAGGACTATGCGAAGAGCAAAGGGGTGAAGCTCATGGCCTACGCCTACCCGTCGATGCCCTTCATGCAAAATCCCGAGTGGACGCAGTGGATGACCGAACAGGGTAAGGAGCCGTCCAATTATCTGACCGTCGATACAGGTCTGCGCTCGTTCCAGGATTGGTTCGTGGATAAGTGTGTGACATTTTCAGAGGCGGCCGATTGCTCCGGTTACTCCTTTGATCACTGGTGGCCATCCTATAAGCCGGAGCTTGGCAACGTCACCAGCATTTATCAGCAGTGGTACGGCTGCCGGCGTATCCTTGAGAACCTCCGCAAACGCGCCCCGGACATGATCATCGACGGCAGGCAGCAATACCACCATTTCGGCATGTGGACCTGGCTGGCGGGGAGCTACCCGCACCCGATGATGTCGGACGAGCAGCCCGGGAGTTTCAACGCCATCGTCGACCTCAGCACCGATCGGGTCAATGGCGCCAGGCAGCGATTCATCGCGTGGCGGCTGATGACGCGAGATTTCTGTCCGATTGAGATCCTGCCTGGCTTCATCACCCACCAGACCCAGCGCAGCGATGCTGACAAGAAGATGCGTCGCGATAATTACCGCACCCGTGACTGGGACTTCCTCGGGTGGAAATACAATCTCCTGTCCTCGATCGCCACCGCCCCGTTCAACCATGTAATCAACTACATCCCGGCCCGTGACTCCGACGAGTTCAAAGCCTTCTCAAATGAAGACAAGGCGTTCTTTCGGCAATGGCTCGACTTTACCGACGAAAACATGGAGGTCCTGCGAAACGTGCGCCCGATTATCGGCCAGCCCATGGTGGGACGCTGCGACGGGACCGCCGCGATCGATGGCGATCATGGTTTCGTGTTTCTGTTTAATCCGAATTACCGGAAGATGGATGCAGAGTTTACGCTCGACGCCTCAATCGGTCTGACCGAAAGCGGACCATTCATCATTCGTGAACTTTACCCGACCGAAGGCATGGCCATCGGCAAAGCCGGAAGTGGCCTGTGGTCCAAGGGAGACACGGTAAGCATCCCCATGGGCGGCACCTCGGCACGCGTATTGAAGATCGAACCGCTGCCTAAGGCACCCGCGCAGGCGATGCTCTTTGGCTCCCCGGGAAAAGTGACTCACCAGGCCGGGGCGGTGTCGGTCACCGGCGTGACCGGTCCGAGCGGCGGCCAGAAAACGCTTTCGATCCTGCTGCCGACGGTGAACAAGATCGAGAGTCTCAAGATCAATGGCCTTGTTACAAAATTCGAGCAAAAGGAAAACCTGGTAACCGCCGAGGTGAGCTTCGCCGGCACCCGCTTCGAACAGGCTCAGCAGATCGGGACTTACGATCCGACATTCGCGGGTCAAAAGGTGGAAGGGACGTTCACGATTCCGAAACGGATCTTCGAGCAACTGGCCGCGCGGCGCAAGGCCTGGCCGGTGCCCTATACCGAGGACGACCGGGTCGCACCGTGGGCCGACCCGTCGCGCTTGTTGCTATACGTGCAGATCGCCGCGCCCTTCGAATCATCGGAAAGGAAAGTCATGCAGGACGGCAAAGAGGTCGTGATCAAGAAGGGCACACCGATTCGAAAAGACCGGGTTACGATCGAGATCGACGGCAAAGCGGTGGAGGAAAAGGAAGGCTACAACGGCGTTTATCCTTACGTCCCGCGTAGCGCCATGGGCATGTATGCGGACGTCTCCAACCTGGCCCCCGACGTCCCACACCGCGTTGTCGTGACGCTACCTGAAGGGCTCAAGCCCGGGCAGTTCCAGGGACTGTTCTTTGAGCACGTGGAAACCGAGTTCACCGGTGAAGTGAGTCAATGACCACGATAGCGATGAAAGAGGGAGTAATGATGAGAGAAAATTTGAGGAAAACCACGATGGCGAACGGCCCCCTGCGTTCCAGTGCCCTGACCTCCGCACTTCTTTTTGTTTCCGCTAGCGGCCTGATGTTTGGCCAAGGGCTGGAGCAAGGACCTCCCGCGACCGGTTCGACTCCTTACCTCACTCCTGCCGAAGAGCTGAAGCTGATCGAGTTGCAGGATGGTTACTATCTTGAACTCGTCCTGAGCGATCCGCAGATTGAGGAGCCGGTCGACATCCAGTTCGACGGCAACGGACGGATGTATGTGCTCGAAATGCGCAACTACATGAATGACGCCGACGCCAAGGATCAAGAGGCGGGCACGGGAATCGTTTCACGGCACGAGGACACCAACGGCGATGGCGTCTATGATAAGCACAGCACCTTTGCCTCCAAGCTGATCCTGCCCCGCAAGATCATGGTCTTGGACAAGGGCGTCGTCATCGGGGAGACACACACCCATGACCTCAAGTATTACGAGGACACCACCGGCGACGGTGTCGCGGACAAGATTGAGTTGTTTCACGAGGGCGGTAGCCTGGGTGGAAACATGGAGCACCAGCCCAACGGGTTCGTTTGGGCGCTCGATAATTGGTGGTATTCCACCTACAACGGCTTTCGCTATCGCCTGTCCACCGAGACCAACAAGTTGACCCAGGAAAACATGAGAGGCCAGTCCCAGTGGGGGATCGATCAGGATCTCTACGGCAAGGTCTGGTACAACGACGCTGGCGGGGAGAAGGGGCCGAGTAGCTATCAGCATCACCTGCTCTACGGCACGAGTGGGACCGGCAAGACCGGCTCGGAATACTCGTTGGTTTGGCCGATCGACAACTACCCGGACACACAAAGCGGGCATCGGCGTCTCCGCAAGGACAATACTCTCAATCACTTCACTGCGACCTGTGGCCAATCCGTGTTTAGTGGTGACGGGCTTCCTGCCGACTTGGTGGGGGACTTGATCTTCAGCGAGCCGGTCGGTCGGCTCGTGCGGCGGACCAAGGTGGTGGAAGACGAGGAGGGCGTTGTCAGCCTCAAGAATGCCTATCCCAATTCGGAATTTATTCGGAGTCCGGATCCGAACTTCCATGTCGTGAATTCCGCCACCGCGCCTGACGGGACACTCTATCTGGTCGACATGTACCGGGGGATCATTCAGCACGGAGACTGGGTTACGAAGGGATCCTACCTGCGCGGCATCATTGATGCCTACGGTC
>Ga0206130_10007358_pt1 | contig 12218 bp, 2 predicted proteins | sample Helgoland_Spring_9_FD_148637 | JGI IMG/M metagenome (GOLD analysis project Ga0206130, IMG submission 148637) | Pelagic subsurface seawater microbial communities from Kabeltonne, Helgoland, North Sea - Helgoland_Spring_Bloom_20160512_1 | ecosystem: Environmental > Aquatic > Marine > Epipelagic ...
CGCATGCAAATATTGACGCTTCCTGTCAATCAAATGATTAGTCTACTGGTTTGTGAAAGAACATTCTATGAGAAGCGTGACACTTCTTCTACACTCGAAAGTGTAAGCGAAACTTCAATCAGTATACCACTATTCTTCGAAAGATTCAATTAAGAATCAGAAATAGAACCAAACCCGTCGAGAAGCTGACGTCCATATTCTATATCCGTCATGTACACAAAGGCAGAATGACCAAGCAATTGCTCAATTTCAAGTGCGTTCTCGACAGCCACACCTTTCTGAGCGTTGTGGAGAGCGGCCTTCAGCATTTTACGACGCTCTTTTGGCACCCTCGGAGTTCCTTCGCCATTTACGATTAAACCGGTCACTTGCTGGCGACAGCCTTTACGTGCGAAGTGGGTTTTCTTGCGATTGATATGAACCCCCTCTTCTTCTGTCACTCGGTTGAGCATGGAAAGCAGCTTTTTGATTTGAAGATTGGTGTACTTCTCGCCATTGTTGAGTAGGGAAAACGTCAGATCATCGGCATAGCGTGTATAGCGCCAGCCATTGCTCTCTGCGTACTGGCTGAGTCGCCGATCCAATCGTAAACTTAGGGCATTCGTCAAAGCAGGAGATGCTGGAGAGCCTTGTGGCAATACTCTAGGACCGGTAGCAATGTAATACGTCTCCCCATCAACTGTAAACGCTCGGCGTGAAGCTTCTGTACAAATCGCTGCCAACAATGTTGCTACGCCCAAAGAATACCCATAAGAACGGAACAGTCCCTTCACCCTTGGAAAGGTAAACGTTGGGAAGAAGTCTTTAAGATCCACCCCAACAATCAAAGAAGAGTTGGTATGTTCTGAAGCATTGGTAAAGATAGACTTACCGGCCAAAAATCCATGAGCAGCACCGTGCGTCACCATCTTCTCCACAACCTGTGTTTGAATCAACTTCTGCATTGCTTTCAATCGAGGCAGTGGTGCCCAAATGTTTCGTATTCCACCCGTTTTTTTGGGGATACCAAAGGTTCGATAGTGGTATGTCCGGCTCATCTGACGATGAGTGCAATAGCTTCTAAGCATGGGGATAGTCAAATCCGGGACAGCCTCACGTAAAAATGTCAACACATCTTCGACGCTGGTCATAATCGGCAATTCTCGATCTTGTAGACGCGTCTCTGGAGCAAATGGATCAAAGTGGTCGTCTCTTAAAAAATCATTCCAAAAGATATCGGGACCCAAATGCATGATATGCGTCGCTTTACGAGCCTCTTGAACATATCGACGCAACTCCGATTTCGCTTTGTTTTCTTTACGAGCTGCTTCAATCGCTCGAGTCTTTTCAGAGTCTGTCGACAATGTAATAATATTTGGCTTGTAGGAACGATATACGCCCATGCGTTTCAATTCCTTTTGAATAAAAGGCTCTGGACCACCGGCGTCCATAATTTCTTGCCAACGTTGTTCCAATTCTGTAGTCATGATGAATCCTTATTGTTTCATACTTAAATTCTAAATGATGGCCTTTAATTATGGCGTTGTTGTAAACCCACGTTGCTCTAAATGTGTGCGTCGATTTTCAAAGGCACGTCTGACACTGGCTTCAGAAGAATAGACCTGAGTTGTTTGACGATACGATTTCATATCGCCTCGTTTCCAGCGCTCAGTCAATATAAATTTCTGACGAACATCCAGACGAACAATTCGTTCTTCTCTTGTCTTAAAGAGACAAACCTCTTCTTCCAAACTTGGACCAACATCTTCACCAGCGTCTTTGGCTTCTCTCAACGCTTCAATCTGCTCACAATACACAAGCCACAATGCTCTCAAATGCTCACAAGGACCACCAAATCCGTGCTCTCCAACTTGTTTAAAGGCTGTGCAGGTACACCCAACACGCCTGAGCAAACCATCCGGAGCCAAATCAAAACGAGGTTCAGCAATGAATGGCTCTGTCTCTCCATCACGCAGTGGCTCTGTCACAGTTGAACCGTCGAAATTCAACTTGCCGTCACGCATATAATTCGCCTTCATCGAAACGCGATTGTTGGCAACATATTCTCGTGCCATGCTATCTTGAGAACCCAATTCTTTGAGTTTATTCATATCCAGCGTCTTGCCAAAGAGAGATCTTGCAACAAACGTTTGCTCAACAGGAAAGAAGGCAGCATCTCCACGCATAATTTCAGAAATCAGGACCTTCTTCTCTCGCAAGGTTTCCTCGCCAGACAATACATGAATCCCCGCTTCATCTAGCGCCTTAAAAGCATCATCTGAGTCTCTCTGGGCAAAACCAGGCAACATCGTTTCCATCTGAAGTCTGCGATACCAAACCTTGGATGTAAATCCAGCAAAGACCATCGAACATTGAAAATCATCATTTCCAATATCCAAACAGTAGTGCAGATCATTTTCAAACAATGTGAACGATGCCATATTTATATACGGCAATAGTGGACTGAGTGGGAGCATACTTCGTCTTTTTCGACCGACATTGATCTCCATCCTCTTTCCTGTATGGAACTGAGCCTGACAAGGGATTTCAATGCCCCACGGTTGTATTTCCATATACGGTGCTTCGCCTGGAATGAGATGAAACACGATATCATCCAAGTCCTTCTCAGAAAAACTGCTGTGATTTTTCGCCTTATGCATCCGCAATGTACGAAGGACATTAAATATGTCTACGCGAACCAAGTCTACGGGGTGCGTACCCAAAGCACTACTAGATTGTATAATCAGTAAAGCCCGTACATCTTCCAAGTCAAGAGCAAAGTTTTTCTGAACCTCTCCTTTCCAGTTTTCGTTCTGAGTTTCATCACCCACACTCGTACCAATATTGACATGAATAGGGTACTTGACGTTGATTTCTTGCAACGAATCTATAAAATAGGGCGTCATGTTGATGGCAGCCGTTCCATCTTCAAAGGTTCCACCCTCTTCCCACAAATTAGGATTTAAGCGAAGCACGACATTTCGATTGATACCCTTATCGAAAGCCTCTAAATAGCACACACCCTCTCGCACCGTCAGAACTGGATCCATCGCTGCTTTTCTAGGCTCGAGTTCATCTTCCATAAAGGAATAGAGCTTGGAATAAAAACCAATTGGATGCATACTTCTTCGACTCGCAAGGATAGACGATATCTGTGACAATCTCGGATGCTCTGATGATGGTTGATAGATGAGTCCTTTACCCAACATCGCAAAAAATCCACTCATGACACCCAAGAATTGAGCTGGATCTTTAACACGGGCATTCACCTTCGGTTTCTTGAAGTGCCTATTCTTATCTGTCAAAAGATATAGATTGTGTACAGGCTTGGTTTCTGTTGCCCTTTGAATGTGGCTCAACCCTGAAAACTGGAACTGAACCTTCGTCAAAATTTTGGCTTCGATCATGACAACTCCTTCGTATATCGTTGACCACGCGACTGATCAATCAGATCATTCCACTCGCGGTGCTTATTAAATATCCATACCAAACCTGTATAGGCTTCGCGAACTTTGGAAGACTCTGCTCCAGACAAAGCCAGAACGAGTGCTGTATCAAGTTTCTTTGGGTCTAAAGCATTCTGATCAATCAAGTGCTGAATTACAGTATGCAACCGCTCACCTTTTTCCACTGTGACCCAATACATTAAACTCAACGAGGTCTCTGCCTGAATGGTTTCTGCAATCACGCTGTACATCGCTGCCTGACGAATGCTGGCACGATTGGATTTAATACTGAGCAGTTTCTGTACAGTATCTCTATCACTAGACTTCACGGCTTCTACAAATGCATTCAACTTGGTAGACTCTACACCTTCGAGTGCAAGACTGTGATTGACCAACCAGTTAAAGTCCAGGAAGTCCGTTCGATCTTTGAGCACTTGATCTAGACGCTGAGTCCATTGCTCCAAAGATATTTTGTATTCACCCAGTTCCAAGACCGAATTCATCAATACATTATGAAGTCGTTCCAGATTCATATACGGTGCCAAGATCGGCTTGAATGACGGATACTCAGCATATAACGATGCCAGTATCTCGAGGTGTGGTTCGCGATTGAGATACATGGCGAGCGCCGTTCGCTTGAGGAATAGCGGTGTCGCATCCAACGTCAAAATCTCTATCAACTCCTCACCTGTGGATGCCAACGAATCCAAGAACTCTAAGATCTTGTTCCAGCGTTTCTCTACTTGCTCAATTTCCTTTTGATTTGGAACGCCTTTGGTCTTCTCTCGCTGCAAAACAGACCATTCCATCCGTACTGCGGTTACAACCCCCAACAAGATACCTTCTTCTGCTTCAGAAAACTCTCTTTTCTTGACGATGTCCATCACCGATTCGAAGATCATTGAATCGCTATCGATATATTGATTGAGTAGATCAATGTAGAATTCAACACCAGAAACTTCTTGACTGATCACCACTTCCCAAGCATCAACCTCTTGCTGCCAATTCAATGGAATCATTACATCAAACTGAGACTCGGTAAAGACAAACCACGCACCAAGTTCATTCTGATGATACAGCTCAACAATCCATTTTCGAACCTCGACGGACAGCTCTTCACGCTGAGCAAACAACTCAGCAAATAGAACTTCGACTTGAGGTAGGTTGAACCGACCACTAATCGTTTCTTGTAAAGGAGCGATATCCGATACTGTCAACAGTGGTTCTTGCCCCGGAGTATCCTGAAGTCTACGCTGACGATTGCCTATGGACTCCATCATCGCATCGCGAATGTGCTGTTGTTTTCTTTGGGCTGCTGCGGATCCAATGCCTTCTAGCATTAGTTCCATCCACAGTGCCTTATTTCCACGCTTAACAAGACGTTCTTTCAAAATTTGTCGATTGTCTGCGGTCAAGAACATATGAATTCTGGATTTCCAAAGCTGTATATCCAAATCCAATCGGTCCGTCTTACAATATGTCAGATAGAACTGATAAATGCGATTGACATCAACTCTCTCAATCTCCTGCAATATAAGCCGTTGGGTCTTTTGCACAACTTCCATTCGAAGAGGTGCAATCGTTTCACCAAACTCTGCCACGTAGAGTTCCATGACCATATCATACCAAAGATGGAAAGACGTATAATCTTCACGCGTATTTGGTAAATCCACATGTACTTTACGAGCAGAGGAGTGCGGTTGATGTGCTATCAGTACATCCAACAGGGCTTGTTGATGCTCTGCATACTCTTTGAATCTCCATAGAGATGTTAGAACTGCTGGCTCCCGATGATTGGCCGTATTTTCCCAACGTTCCAGAAGATAATTGAATATGTCTTCTTTTTTCTCGGTATAATGGTAATGTCCAATCAACGCCAGTGCACGGTCATATAGAGCAGTTTCAACACCTCCATATGTGAGAAGGTCCTTCTCCGAACGATTTCCATTACTCTCCATCCCAAGCAATCGCTGCAATGGCCCCAACAAGTGTATGGATTCTGTAACAACTAAGGCTTCCAGTGCTTTTGAGCGTTCTCCAACACGATTGTCCTTGTTCTCCAAAATCTTACGAACCATTTTGAATACGTCATATGCATAGCCTTGGGTTGCAATCAAAGCCATCGCACTCATTTTCTGGAACTCAGACAGAAAATCTTTGTCCTTGCTTTTTGTCTCCTGAAATTCCATATTGGTGACCAATGCCGCCTTCAAATCTGACCAACCACTCGTAGACCATTTTGAAACCAACGTTGGCTCCTTTTGATGCTCTGAAACCGGCAAGTCTTTCAAGTGTGGCGTCATTTCAAGATAGCGAGTGATGCAGATCTTAAGAGCCTGTTTACGATATTGGACAAGTTTGACATGCGTCAAGTTTGTCGCCAACTCTGTCAGCTGTGTATCCAGTTCTGCCGACAAATATCTATCCACGGGGTGACGAGCGAATTGAGTCAGCAATGCACCCAGCAATTCATAATGGGAGTTCTTCCGCAACACCTTTATGATGTCACAAACAATTTCTACACGCGGTATCGAATCTGAACCGGACACTCCAGAGTAGCGAACCAAAAGTTGATAAGCCAATTTAAATGCCGGATCCTGTGGATCGTTTGAAAAACGCTTTGTAGAACGGGTTGCATCGATGGCCTCAAACAACTCATCACAAATCCCTGGAGCGTATTGATTTAGAGACGTCAGTGTACGCTGAATCGTCGACAAGTCAGCTGTCTCTGTCAAATTGTTCACATACACACGTTGCAACAATTTATCAGTGGCATGGTGTGGACGCAATCTCTCTAATGCTTGACAAGCACGTCTCTGCTTTGCGGTTTCAAAAGCATTGAGCCATTGACTGTACACATACTCCAACGTAACCTCGGTCCGCTTGGCTTGTTCGACGAGGTAATCCGCGGCTGCATCGGCAATACTCGTTAAGCCATGATCCAATGCTTGAACCAACAAATCCCAATATGGTTCATCGCTCAAGTAATCAAGATTGTGCTTCTCTTCTAGCAACTGCTGATTGTATTGCAGTACCTCTTGAAGTTCCGAAGTAATACGATTGACAAGTTGATTTCGAATGTTTCGATTCGGGGATTGCAACGCTGCGGTTAGCGCAGCGATCACGGTGTCTTGTTCCGTAGTCTTCACATTGAGCAAGAGTTCCAGTGCCGTATACCCAAGATTGTGAGGCTGCGTACGAATCATTGCCAGCAGAAGGTCTTGACGGTCCGCACGATTGAGTTCAGATACAATCAGTTGATTGAGAATATCAACATTGGACGACCCAGAAGCCGAATTCTCTGCATTGCGTAAGCTCACAGCATTGCTGGCTTGACGGATAATCTGCTCCCAAGAAAGTCCCAGAGCCTCTTGATGATTGAGTGCAATCACGAAGGCATCTCGGCGAATTTGCTTACTTGGATCATTGAAAGCAACCGACAGCGCAGCAGAAACTGTTGGAACAGAATGTTTTTCTGCCAGCTGAATCAAACTCGCCAGCGCTTTCCGACGTAAACCAACCGTTACATTTCGATGATTCCGTACGATACCTGCAAGAGAACCAAATCCAAACGAGACAGCACTCTCAGTTGTCAACTCCATACCATTCAAAGAAAGCGGTGTAAATCCGCTCAACGTGACATCATTTGCCATACAGATCTTCTCAATCTGCTCTTGCGATTCAAGCATCTTTTTACGATTACACCCACCGTCTAGTAAGGTTGTCACCACTTCCGCAGTCAAATAACGCACTCTAGAGTTGCTTGAACTCATGCGACGAGCAAACCATTTCCACTCTTCTAGGGTCACATACCTCTTGGCAAGTTCCGCATTGACCTTCTTCCGCTTGTCTCGAGCCTTCTGTATTGCATCTTTCGATTTTTGAAGCGTCGATTTGAGTTTTTTCGACTTGTCGGTGTCCTTCCCTGAGTCAGCAATATATGCTTTGTCAGCGGCTTTCAAATCCTGCTCCGCTGTATTGAGTGCCGTCGTGGCAGCATGAAGATCTGCTAGCACAACTGGCTTTGAGGAAGCCGGTTCTACACAGTAGTGCTTCACATACGCTTCGCGCATCAACTTCATTGCATTCTGCCATCTGCTCACCGCATGAAAGCCCACTTCAGAGGGTACCGGCGTCAATTCAATCTTTTCCAACTTCAACAGCTCCACTACGCGTTGTTCAAAGGTGGCTTGAGCGTACATGGATCCAAACAACTGAGAAGCCAATAGCATATGATCATGGGACGAAGTACTCAGCATGGTCATCATCAAGTCAGCTTTTCCACCTTCTTGTGCAAGCTGCAGAAGCCACATTTGAATGGCTTTGTGCTGGTATTCAGCACCGAGAGCTCCTTGAATCGTTCTCTCCACAAACAAATTGGCTTCTTTGCCCAACGTCATCATCGCAACAAGAGCACGATTGTTATTTGCAAAAATAAGTCTCAACCCTTGAATATTTCCACTTCGCACCAAAGAATTAGACACGGTCTCTTTATAGTCACCATTCAAATACACATACATCTGTTCGAAATTCTTTGGACCTGCAATCGACCCCAAGGTTTCTAAAGCCAAGGTTCTCAATGCATTGTCACAGTTTAAATGTTGTGCCAAATGAGTGTCCAGTTCAAGAACAATCGCAGCCAAACGCTCATTGGTGGTCCAATGATTATCGCGGAGATATCTCAAGCAAATCTCCATGTTGCTACGCCACAAGCGCTGTGTGTCATCGGCATACAAAGGATTGGTCTGAGAGAATACCAGTGTAATCCCCAATTTGTTACAAGCATCGTGTAAATCAGCTGCTGCTTCGTAGGTCAATCCAGAGACGAGAAGATGCGTGTCACTGCTCACCACTTTCCGAATGAATCCGGGACTCATTGGAAAACGCTTGCGCAAGGCCTCCAACTGATGGAACTTGAGAGAATAAGCATTTTTCACGAAGGCATGCAATTCTTCACAACCTGCATTTTGCCCTAGTGCAACTTCAATATCTTTCATCGATATCATAGAGGATCGGCTGCTTGGTGATCGTTCCATAATGAATTCTGTGTAGTGACGCTTGATTTGCTTAGTTCGTTCTGTCTTGTCTTTATGGGTCATGAAATAATTGAGTGCACGATATCGCAAGTACTGGTGCCGAGACTCCAGCAGCACATCCCAAGAATCCCCTTCAATCAGCCCCGCATTGGATAGCGTCGTAAAGGCTTGAAATACAATGTCGATTCTGTTCAGACGCGTACAGGCGCCCAATACATTTTTGAGTTGTTTGAATGAACCATAGCGCTGACTGAGCAACATGCCAAAGACATCATCCAAACGAGGGTGGTTATCGATGATCATTGAACTCAGAAACGCGTCCGCGCTGCCACCTTGAACCCCACGGGTAAAATAAACATTGAACGCTTCGTTTGAGAGTGTCTCATCAAAGGTGGACATCAGTTCCTTCAGTAACTCATCGGTCCAAGAGCCCTTGGCAACTGTCAAGAGGGTCAATGCATCAAAGAAACGTTTGTCCTGTGTTGGCGATGGTTTTTGAAGCAATTTCGTCGCACTCAAATCACTGCGAACCAAGGAGAGCGCTTGATTTAAATTGAGTTCAGGCGTATCTTGGTCTTTGAAGAAAACCCCAAGTTTCTCAGGTGTGGTGGCATAGCGTTTCATCACCGTTGAAATAAATACTTCTAACACCTTACCAGATGCCTTCTCATCTGTCGGGTCATATTCGTAGGCATCTGTATTCAACAGGTTCTGAATCCGTACGCCTTCATTGCGAAGTTTGATGAGTTCATCTTTAAGAGCCTCATATGCCGTCAATTCCTCCTCAATGTCTTCCAGCGTTTCATAGACAAAGATTCGACGAAGAAGATCAAAATACGTTTTCTCGAAGTTCTGACCAAAGAGAGATGGCTTTGGAATCTTTACAAAGATATCTTTATTGACAAAATGTCGATGCACAAAATTGGCATCCACCCAAGAGTTATCGGACCACACCTCTTTAATTCGAGTCAGCAAAACATCGATAACCCTTCCATCGATCATCCCACTGGTCCACTTTTGAATATCTTCGTCTGTCGAGTGGAACAGAACGTCCAAGGCCCGCAAGAACAAATCCTGATGTTTGGACTGCAACATGTGAAGCAGTGCGTCTCCCAACAAATCATGAGTCTGTAGAATCCATAGAGCCCTTTTGGACATCGCTTCTTGGCGCAATGCTATATCGGTACTTTCAAGTGCTTGCCAAATATACTCGCATACCCACTCTTCAGCGAAGAACTGTACCATCTGCTTAAAACCAGTCAATTTAAGAGACGGATGCACAGAAGAAAAGACCGCTTTCACAAATGGGACATAGGGAGGAATCACCTTGCCCTTACTGACAGACTCCTGTTCCTCAGACGTACGTGGGGATCGCATCGTTATATCGATCACCTTATAAAACTGTGTCGACCTCTTTCGCTTTGGTTCCTCAGGATGATTCAGGTAATCCATCCACATTTCGTCGTGCCAGCGTGTCGCGGTTTCATCGGCGCGAATCATCGTGTCCTGAACATTGCGATCCACTTCGTCCAACAAATGCGTGAAGACTTCTTCAATCGGCAGTGTCAATAGGAAACGGCGAGTTGAAATAAAGTCCGCATCAATCAAGTTGTGCTTACAGTAGGTTTTGATCCACTCACTCAGGGCTTCATGACCGCGCCAGAACAGCACACGATTCAATAGCTGTACCTCTGTTAAAAGAGGCTCTGGAACACCAATCAACGGAATGAGTGGGTTTACCGGTGACTGTACAGTGAGATTTTCAACATCGGTAGCAGAAATGAGTCCACCGCCGTGCTGCTTCACATATTCACTCCAAGTGTCGGCAGTAAATCTTGGCCATGCTGTCCAATCATCAGCCGCTTCGATTAAATCGTCAATGCGCTTTTGAAGACGAACCACAGCCAACATTCGAACATCATCAAAAGGCGAGTCTAAGGTCTGAGCAATTAAATGCTGAACTGCAACATCGCTTGCCGAACTGGCCTTACTGTAGAGTGCGCGTAAAATCTTGGCACGGATGTTGATTAATTTCGGTCTTTCACCGTACTCTCGGATTTGCTTGAACAAAGTACGACGACTATCACTGGTGAACGAAACCTCTGCACTTTCAAAGAGATAACGAACCGCCAATCGCTCTGAATGCGAATATACATCGTCTTCAAAGATCAGGTTCACAATCTGTGTGACCACACGCTGTGTGATACTGAGACTGCTTTGGCGGACAAGATCACGAATCCCGTTGGCTTTGTCTCTAGAATTCCGCTTGACCTGTTCATTTTCAGCCTGTAGGACCATTAAACGAAGCTTGTGCTCGACAATCGGTTCATTAATGAACTCCAACAATCCATCGACAGAGCGAGATCTCACAAGATCATCTTTGTCATCAACCAGCTGTAACAGAATTGGGAGGGCAGAATTCTCTCCCTGTTTTGCCAGTGCCATTGCACCCAATGAAGCAATCGAAGGCTGATAAGAGAGCGCCATCTCTTGTAGGAGCACCTTCTCATCTTTCGTAAGGTCTCTAGTAAAGGTCGCCGCTGGAAATTCCAAGTCTACTCGGCTAGCCAGCAAGAACTCTTTCACTGATTCAGTCATTGGGAAGGTCTGAATACAATAGCTGAAAGTACCTAACTGTGTAGTCCACAAGACAGGACTCGACTTTTTAGAAGCGACAAGAACCGGTGCCAAATCAGATACAATCGACCTTGCTTCATCCATATCCACTTCTTTTTCTGAACGGTCTTCCTCTGGTACGGTATCTAAAAATAGCCGCTCAATGGTACTGTCAATCGAGAACGTATTGTTCGACTCACCATATAAGAAAAGCGACCGTTCCGTCTCAAGATCATTCATCTGATTGTGAAGTACCTCGTCCAATGAACGTAGATACTGCTGCACACCATCCACGGCAAAGAGTGAGAGCCTAAATGCCAGTACTCGTAAGTCTTCATTGCTGCTCTCTCGCATTTGACGGAGTAGGTCTTGTGCTGTATTGGTGGTATCCGCACCATCAATCATACCCTTAAGGTAAATCAGCATCAGTGCGCGACGTTGCACCCAAAATTCAGAGTGGGCAAGAGCCAAAAGTACACCTTCAACACCAGGCATTAGAGGTTCCGTCTGTGCGAACAACAGTTCAAAAGCATTGGCTACGATATCTTCTTCATGATCATCATTGAACAGTCCTAGAATACGTTCAAAAGCCATTTGATAAGTCGTATTATCTTCTGCACTGCCGTTTCCACGATGGCTAGCCAACCCAGCAAAGCCACGCAAGGCTGCCTGCCGCACTTCTAAAAACGAAGACTGATTTGCCAAACTCAGTGGATACAATGATTTGGATCCATAAACATGGTCCATACGCAGGTATTCAAGCACCTGTAAACAAGTCGAAGCCCGATCCACAGACATGAGTTCGGTAAAGAGAATGATGAGCCTTGGATGCTTGGTTTCATTGAGCAATTCGAGCGCTCGAGCAACAAACTCAGGGTTTTCTTCATTCTGAACAAAATTCACCAACAAATCCACCGACAGCTGATCATTGAGTGTTCCAATATACTCTAAAAGAGTCTGTCGATCTTTCGGCTCAGCATTCATCTCCTGAAGAGCGTAAGACCACACACCGTAGTAGGAGCGTTTTATAGAGCTCCCAACCTTTCCCGTTCGGTCAGTCGGATCCATATTGGAGACTTCGATCGGTCGAAAACACACCACTGCTGAATCCAGTTTATTGTGCCCAGATACTTTTTCTCCG
>Ga0206130_10007360_pt1 | contig 12214 bp, 11 predicted proteins | sample Helgoland_Spring_9_FD_148637 | JGI IMG/M metagenome (GOLD analysis project Ga0206130, IMG submission 148637) | Pelagic subsurface seawater microbial communities from Kabeltonne, Helgoland, North Sea - Helgoland_Spring_Bloom_20160512_1 | ecosystem: Environmental > Aquatic > Marine > Epipelagic ...
CAAGACATCAACGGTACGTCGGTATCCATCGACGGCCTGACGTTCACAGTGAGTCCGTTTTCGAACCAAACTGACGGTGATCGGTTTTTGGTGGAGCCCACGGGACGCGCAGCATCAACAATGGCGGTTGCCATTACTGACACGTCCGACATTGCCGCAGCCAACTCAGGCGGCAACGTCGGTGATAACCGCAATATGCTCAGCCTCATTACACTTCGCGAGGCAAACAATCTCAAAGACGGCACCCAAAGCGTCTACGACATCTACAACAACGCGGTCTCCCAAGTTGCGGTCGATACCCGCAGTGCGCGGGCCAACGCAGACACTGAACTCTCGCTACTGCAGTCGGTGAACGACCGACGCGACGGTATTACGGGCGTTAACCTCGAAGAAGAAGCGGCGAATCTCATTCGTTATCAGCAGGCCTATCAGGCGGCGGCGCAGATTATCACCACGGCAAACGATGTCTTTGACACCTTATTGAGGGCTACATCACGATGATTGAAAGACTCTCATCAGCGCAACTCCACCAGGGCAGTCTCGACGTTATCTTGGATGCCCAGGCCCGTCTTCAGCGAACGCAAGAGGAACTGGCGTCAGGTAAGCGCATCCTCACACCCTCGGATGATCCCGTTGCTGCAGGACAGATACAGACCATTCGTTCTGAGCTTGCGCGCATCGAGACCCTGCAAAAGAACGCTAACCATGCCTACAACGACTTGGCCATGGCGGAGAGCGTATTGGACGGCGTGCAGGATGCACTTCAACGCGCACGCGACTTGACGGTTCGCGGTGGTAACGACGCGCTGAGCGTTAGCGAAAAGCAACTAATTGCTAACGAGATTGATGGTATTCGCGACCAGATCTTGGCTTTGGCCAACAGCAAGTCCGCTCAGAATGAATACATCTTCGCGGGTTACGCGACCAACGAGCCCGCATTTCAGCTTAATGATCAGACGGTGAGCTATCAGGGCGATGGCGGTGTGAGAGAGGTCAATATCTCGACATCGGTAACGGTCAAAACACGAATTTCTGGCAGCGATATTTTCGGCGATGAAAACGAGGGCGTGTTCGCCTCTCTTGAAGCCCTGGCGACGAGTTTGAGATCGGATGATCGTGACGGTTTTACAGCGGCGTTTCAGGCGCTAGACGTTGCCATCACTAACGTCTCTGATGCCCGAAGCACCCTGGGCGTTCGCATGAATCAAGTATCAGAACAGCAGTCACTCAATGAGGCCTTCAATATTCAACTGAACGACTCGCTTGGTGATCTGGAGGACCTCGATTACGCCAAAGCTATTAGCGAAATGAACCTGCAAATGGTGGCGCTTGAGGCTGCGCAGCAGGCGTATACACGTACGCAAGGCCTCTCTTTGTTTAACTATTTATGAGGTCGGGGAGAGCGGTCAGATGAACAGCATGATCAACAGCAACGACATAAGTGCCATGAGTAATCCGATGGCGACCATGGCTATATCGAGGGTAAATCTTTGCTCCATTTGCCCGGATGGTAATGTACATGCTGATTTTTTAAGTGAGTGGGCAAAGGTATTTGGCGAGGCATTTACCGATCTTGGAATTGACGTCACCTACGCTTTCAATGAGTTTGATGAACACGCACTAAACGTAATTTTCGGAGCGCATCTATTAAACCCAAAACTTATTTCCGAGTTACCCAAAGGCTCAGTGCTTGTAAATTTAGAACAGCTTGAGGCGCCGTCTCCCCAAATTAATCAACAATACTTGAGTCTGCTCAGAGAGCATATTGTTTGGGATTACAGCAGAAAAAACATCGAATTTTTGCGAGCTAAACTGGGCGTCAGTCATGCCTCCTACGTGCCAGTAAGTACCGGATCATGTCTGAAATTTCCTCTCCTTAATAATGAGCAAGACATTGATGTCCTTTTTTATGGTTCTTTGAGCCCACGCAGGCGCGCAATCTTATCGGATCTCGACAAGGCTGGTTTGAATGTAAAAGTTTTAACCAATGTCTACGGCGAAGAGAAAAATGCCTATATTTCGCGGGCTAAGGTCATTTTATGCCTTGCATATTATGAGCCCACGATTTTAGAGACAACCAGGGTTATTCATGCGATCACGAACGGCAAGGCGGTAGTTGCGGAAGCAAACGGTAATACGGAGCTCGATGAGCGACTGGACGATTCAATATGCTTGAGCGCATATGATGATCTTGTAAAAAACTGCATCCAACTTGTGGAAGACGAAAGCAAACGAGTGGCCCTTGAACGTCGTGGATTAAAAGTTAGCCAAGACATGGGCGCCCTCAATTTTCTTAAATCCGCCATTGGTAACTATGCCGACAGTCTAAGCCAGTTAATCAGTGAAGATGACGACATCGGGTTGTCAGTCGAAGATCAAGATATTTCTGATAGCCATTTAAATTACCTCCTTAGCCGGGGCGAACTTCACGAGGCTGAACGAGTCGCAACGGGACTAATTGCCATTAACCCCTCAAACGCTCAGGCGTGGAATGCTATTGGTGCAGTGTGTTCATCGAGGCAAGATATAGAGGACGCAGAAACAGCGTTCAGATGCGTTGTAACTCTTGCTCCCGATAGTGCCACTGCGAACGCAAATCTAGCTCGCATCCTTACAGCCCGAGGAAAGCTTGAGGAGGCGTTGTCCGTATTTGAAGTCGCAGTGAGCTTGACTCCCACATCAGCGCCATTACTTGAGTCTTATTTTGAGCTTCTTGTTAGGTGTAAGAACTATCAAAGGGTTTTGGATCAAAGGCATTTAGTTGAAGATATTGCCGGATCTTCAAAATCGCTCATGTTGTCATTAGCGCGCTCATGCAGAGGGCTAGCGCTGGTAGATTTGGCCTGCAAGTTTTATTTGGCGGCCGTGGGGTCAGATGTTGGCGATTATGCGGTTCAGTCCGAGTTGTGTGTGTATTTTTTCGAGCAGGGCCGCATTAAAGACGCTATTGGTTTTTATGCTAGCGCTATAGAGCATGACAGATTAAACGTGGGTGCATATCACGGTATTGGTACGTGTTACCAATTTTTAGGAAATTTAGAAACGGCTCAAGAGTTCTACGAGCAAGTACTGCGCCTTGAGCCGAAAATGCCCGGAACGCTGAGAAATCTTGCGCACATTTATCATGTGCTAATGAGGCCGCTTGAGGCCATTGAATCGATGAGGAAGGTCCTAGAGATTTACCCGGACGATTTCTTAGGGCAAGTGCAGCTAGCCTACTATCAACGGCATATTTGCGACTGGACGAGCTCCATTGATATTGAGTCTTCGAAGAATTCGGGCAGGTTCAGAGGCGCTTCGCCCTTCCAGATGCTGGTGATGACTGATGACTCTAAGCTGCAGCTGGAGCTAGCGCGGCACTTCCAGAAGAGCAATTCCACCGCCAGAAAAGACATAGCAGCAAGGTCCTCCACGGGAAGAAAGCTTAGAGTTGGCTTTTTTGGTTCGGATTTTCATGACCATGCGACGCTTGTACTAATGAGCGGCTTCTTTCGAGAGTATGACAGGGAGAGCTTCGAGTATTTTATTTACAGCTATGGGGTTCATAAAACCGGGAGCCTACGTCAAGGCGTAGAAGGAAATGTCGACAGCTTCCGTGATGTCTCGGGTCTTACAGATCCAGAGCTAGTGGTTATCGCGCGACAGGACGAGCTGGATATAGCTATAGATCTGAAGGGATTCACTAACACAGGTCGTTTGGAGCCTTTTGAGCGAGGTATAGCACCTGTCCAGGTGAGCTTCCTTGGTTACCCCGGGACCCTCGGAAGAGAGACGTTTGACTACATGGTTGCGGATTCGCATACGATTCCAGCGCACTTGGAATCTAGTTATGACGAAAAAATTATGCGCATGCCCTATTCATATCAGCCCAACGATAATCAGCGCGTCCTTAATTTTATGCAAGATCAGCGCAGCGACCATGGCTTGCCCGAGAGCGGGTTTGTTTTTTGTTGCTTCAACAATAGTTACAAGATTAGTGCACAAGAGTTTGATGTGTGGATGAGAATTCTCAGCGAAGTGGATGGCAGCGTTCTGTGGCTGCTAGAAGCCAACCAGACGGTTAAGCAAAACCTTCGCGCAAGTGCTGCGGCACAGGGTATTAATCCCGACAGACTTGTCTTCGCCGCTCGCGCATCGCAGGAAGCGCATTTGTCACGACATAAGCATGCCGATCTGTTCCTGGATACTTTCAGAGTAAATGCACACACGACGACTAGTGATGCGCTTTGGGCAGGGCTGCCTGTACTCACGCTGCAAGGAGAGCAGTTTGCTGCTCGCGTCGCATCGTCATTGCTGAATGCCGTGAATTTGGATGAGCTTGTTGTTACCGATGCTGACGCCTACGAACAACTAGCAATTAAGATAGCGAACGACGAACAATACCAAAAACGCCTTCGGGCAAAGCTCACAGATCAGAAAGCATCGCTACCACTATTTGACACCAAAAGTTATTGCCAAGCGTTTGGCTTGCTCCTCAAAAAGGCTTTCAACTTAAGGGCGCAAGGCAAAGAGCTTACAAACGTTGCCGTATCACCCGATGAGCTAACGAGTGGGAGCGGCTAATGTACCCAGAGGTGGATAGAGAACCAGGCAAGGGCCTCACGAGAGTGGTGGTCCTAGGTGTAGGCGGCTTGTTGGGTAGTGCTGTTATCAAGACGCTGTCGATTGCCGGCGACTATCAAGTAATTGGTATGTCTCGAACTGATATTTCGCAAGTTCGCCCTATCTCTATCAAAAACGCTGAACTTCATTACGGAATCGATGTAAGAAATACGGCTGAACTCGGGGAATTTTTATGTGCTTGCAAGCCAGAGGTCGTCATTAACTGTGTGGGTGTCGTTAAACAGAAGGGAGAGGCGGTAGGTAACGTTGACGCCATCGCGATCAACGCAGTCTTTCCCCATCAGTTATCAGAACTTTGCAGTCCTTTGGGTTGTCGAGTGATACACATCAGCACAGATTGTGTTTTTTCAGGAGTTGAAGGTAACTATAAAGAAGGCGACACAGCGAACGCGACCGATGTTTATGGTTTGAGTAAGCGCCTCGGTGAGATTGATGCCCCAAATCTAACACTGCGGACTTCTGTTATTGGCAGAGAGATTAAAGACCACGTTGGTCTTCTCGATTGGTTTTTATCGCAGGAAAAAGATGTCTTAGGCTATTCGGGAGCAATTTTTTCAGGTCTGCCAGCGCCTGAGATTGCTGCAGTTTTACGTGATTTTGTGATCCCCAACAAGTCACTCGCAGGCCTATATCACTTAGCTGCGAATCCAATCAGTAAATATGAGTTGTTAAAGCTAATAGCTAACGAGTACGGCCTTACTACCCATGTTGTAAAGGATTCCACCTTTAAAATTGATCGGTCCTTAAATGCTGAAAAATTTAACAGTGAGACTGGTTACACGCCCCCTACTTGGCAAGCCTTAGTAAGGCAAATGCACAAATTTGGTGAAGCTTATGCTTGAAAATCGAACATTTAGCGGGCGGACGCTGTTGATTACAGGAGGGACTGGATCTTTCGGTAATAGCGTTTTGGTCAAAGCACTATCTACGTCGGTATCCGAGATTAGAATATTCAGTCGGGATGAAAAGAAGCAAGAGGAAATGCGACAGTATTACCGTGACGATCGCATTAAGTTTGTTATCGGTGACGTTAGAGATTTACAAGCGGTGCGAAGAGCAATGAATGGAGTGGACTTCGTTTTTCACGCCGCTGCTCTTAAGCAGGTGCCATCGTGTGAATTTCATCCAATTGAAGCGCTGAAAACTAACGTGATGGGCACTGAAAATGTTTTAGATGCAGCCATAGAGGCTGCCGTAAAGAGGGTTATTTGCCTTAGCACGGATAAAGCGGTTTATCCGATAAATGCCATGGGTATGAGTAAGGCCCTGATGGAAAAGGTTGCTGTGGCACGGGCCAGAAGTTCCAAAGACACAATAATCAATATTACCCGCTATGGAAATGTACTCGCGTCAAGGGGGTCAGTGGTACCCCTCTTCATCTCGCAGATTGGCAGTGATAAGCCGATTTCAATTACTCAGCCAGATATGACTAGATTTGTAATGACGCTCGATGAGGCGGTTGAGTTGGTGATGTTTGCTTTTAAGCATGGTGAAGCCGGTGAGATTTTCGTACAAAAAGCGCCCTCGATAACTATCGATAAGTTGGCGACTGCGACAATGAATGTGCTCGGAAAGCCAGGTCACCCCATACACATTATGGGACCCAGGCACGGTGAGAAGAAGCATGAAGTCCTCGTTAGTAGTGAGGAGATGCTGACGGCTACTGATATGGGAGATTATTTTCGCATCAGTCCCGATCCGCGCGATTTAAACTATGAAAAGTTTTTAGAGAGCGGAAATCCCCAAATTGCCGATGAGCTTGAGTTTACCTCTGGAACGACCCAGCATTTGACCGTTGAACAGATGGAAGCAGTGCTGCTAACACTGCAAGAGGTTCAGGCAGCGGTGATAGACAAATCCAACGTCAGCTCGTAGTGGTATTCGTCGTGTTGCCTGCAAAGCTTTCTTGGAATCAGCAGCCCTTGCCCGGCCCCGAACAGGTAACCCGTTTCACACAACCTTTTCGAATCTGGGTAGTGGACAATTTTCTTACTGAGGGTTTCGCACGTGAGCTTGCGGCATCATGGCCGAGTCAAGACGACAGCGCATGGCACTCTGGGCACACAAATGTTAGAGGCAAGAAAAACCCGCTCGAGCAAGGGATGAGAGGTATTAGCAACACTGACAGCATGCCGATAAACATTGCAAAGATCGTGAAATCTTTCCACACCAATGAATTTTGTGCTTGGGTAGAGCGCTTGACGGGTCTGACTGGATTGCTGCCTGACCGATCTATGCGGTGGACGGGTATGAGAGAAATGCTACCAGGATCTTTCCAGCTTATTCACAGTGATGCTCGGGTATCTCCAGAGTCGGGGTTGCGCAAGGAGGTTACCGTCCTCTTCTACCTTCAAATGGATTACCGCGCGGAGAAGAACTCAGGAGACTTGGAAATTTGGGATGACCAGATGGATGAGTGCCGCCTCAGCATAGCACCTCACTTTAATCGTTGTGTAATGTTTGAAAATAGCGACACCTCGTTCCACGGAGTGCCAAGCGTAGACTTTAACAGACGCGCGCTCACTTTCTCCCTGCTGAGCAAAGTGAGAAACGAGGGTGCGCGATCTAAAGCGCTCTTTGTTGGTCGGCCATCGGACCCAAGCTTGATAACTCAGATGGGGCTGCAGCGGGCGGCTATGCCTGATAGTCCTAAGTGGAAGGCAAAGGTCTGATTTCGTTAACACTACTTATTTCATCTGCCTCAACATCGTGTCGTTTTTTGTAGCAAATGCTTAGAGGCATGTAGTCCAAGCCGGCGCTTATTTAAGCACCCAAAAATTTTTTTATCTTTTCCCCTAAAGGTTTTTGTATTGCGATCGCTAATAGGAGTGACGAGCTTCGATGCGTTACGCGACGAGGCGACTTGACACTAGGGAGAATTACACATGCCACTTTCAGTCAATACCAACATTGCCTCTTTAACGGCACAGCGTTCCTTATCAAACTCGCAGAGTACTCTTGAAACTGCTTTCGAGCGGCTCTCAACTGGTAAGCGCATCAATTCTGCAGTGGATGACGCCGCAGGCCTTGCTATTTCGCAAACGCTTACCTCTAAGGTTAATGGTCTTAACCAAGCGGTTCGCAATGCCAACGACGGTATATCGGTCGTTCAAATTGCGGAAGGTGCGCTGGATGAGGTAACGACGATTCTGCAGCGTATGCGTGACCTCGCCGTCCAGGCATCAAACGACTCGCTCTCCTCAACCGAGCGCGGGTATTTGGATACGGAAGCCGACAAACTTGAGGCCGCTCTTAATGACGTCGCAGGGGCGGCAAAATTTGGCTCTACTACGTTATTGAGCGGTTCTTTTGCCGCAGGTAAGACTTTTCAGGTGGGTGCTGATAGTGGCGACACCATGACAATTACCATCAACACGGTAGATGCGGCGACGCTTACAGTTGAGGGCGCGGATATTGTTCTAAACGGAACTTCGGGGCAGGCGCAAGCGGCCATTACTACAATTGATGCAGCGCTTAACGCGGTCGCGTCTGATCGTGCAACACTTGGTGCAGTTCAAAGTCAGCTCGAGTCTACCGTTCGAAACCTAGCAAACGTCGCCGAGAATACCGCGGCCGCGCGTTCGCGTATTTTGGATACCGATTACGCAGCTGAGACCGCTAATCTAACGAAGGCGCAAATCCTACAGCAGGCGTCAACGGCAATTCTCGCGCAGGCTAATGCGCAGCCGCAAACAGTGCTTTCGCTGTTGCAGTAAACGTGAATTTATAGGGAGATATAATCATGCCATTATCAGTTAACACCAATATTGCCTCCTTGACGGCGCAGCGCTCATTGTCGACCTCACAGAGCACCCTTGAGAGTGCTTTCGAGCGCCTCTCGACCGGTAAGCGCATAAATTCAGCCGTAGACGACGCGGCGGGTTTGGCGATTTCTCAAACGCTGACGTCAAAGGTTAATGGTCTAAACCAAGCAATCCGTAACGCCAATGATGGTACGTCGGTGGTGCAGATCGCTGAAGGTGCACTGGATGAAGTGACCACTATTTTGCAGCGCATGCGTGACCTTGCAGTACAGGCGGCGAATGACTCACTGTCGACTACTGAGCGTGGTTACCTGCAGACCGAGCAGGGTAAGTTGGCTGATGCGCTAGACGATGTGGCGGGTGCGGCAAAGTTTGGTACAACATCTCTGCTGGATGGAAACTACGCGGGTAAGGTTTTCCAGATTGGTGCCGATAGCGGCGATACCCTAACTGTAACCATTGACGGCATCAGTACTGGAGCTTTGAGCGTATCGAGCACCGGTGATGTTTCTTTGTCAACGGCAGCTTTAGCTTCTACTGCAATCAGTACAATCGATACTGCCCTTGGCGCGGTAGCGTCAGATCGAGCGACACTTGGAGCGATTCAAAGCCAGCTAGAGTCCACAGTGAGAAATCTGGCCAACGTTGCTGAGAATACAGCCGCTGCTCGAGGACGAATCTTGGATACCGATTATGCGGCTGAAACTGCTAATTTGACTAAGGCGCAGATCCTGCAGCAGGCATCAACGGCGATTCTTGCCCAGGCCAACGCTCAGCCGCAGTCGGTGCTCGCACTGCTACAGTAATGCTAACGGCTGTTTGAGTGTGCAGGGGCAGTGGTCAGTTCGATCATTGCCCCTTTGTTCGCTCTAGAATAAAGATAGGAGAAGTCCTTATGCCCAGTGTTGATATTTCGAATGATGCGATGTCCGCTGTTAGCTCGATTAAGGCAACCAACGCTTCTGCGGGACCTGGGATATTGGAAGGTTCGAAGAAGGTTAATGAACCTGAACAATCGTCCTCAAAAAAGGTGCCCGACGTTAAAGAGATGATCGAGGCCTTAGCAGATGTTCAGAAGTATGCGGATAAGGTTTCAGGTCGTGCACTACAGTTCAGTGTAGATGACGTGCTGCAGCGGTCAGTGATTACTGTGCTCGAAGTTGGGACCGACAAAGTTGTTCGTCAAATTCCCTCTGAAGAGTTTGTTGCTGTCGCGAAGTTCCTGCGGTCTCAAACGGCCGGTACCGAGTTTAATGAGGCCATTAAGGGGCTTTTATTCGACGACGAGTCGTAACTCACGTCATTTTGGCCCGCTAATTGCAGGGTAAGGTCACTGACAAGTTTTTGACATGACGGATAGAAAAAAATGGCGGTGTTAGGTTCAGTAGGATCTGGTTTAAATGTGGATGCGATCGTATCCGCATTGGTCAATGCTGAGCTCGCGCCTCGTCAATCCAGTCTTGATCGTCGAGAGTCCTCCTTTAATGCCGAACTATCTGCTGTTGGGACATTACAAAGTGCCCTATCAGACATTCAGACAAGGCTCGACAGCCTCGATGTTGTCACGGATTTTAATCAACTCGTAATTGACTCACCGTCAGCTGTAACTGTTGAAAAGACAAGTTCCGCGATTGCCGGTCGATATACAATCGACGTTTCAAAGCTGGCCAGCTCGCAGGTGCTTGCGAGTAGCACGTTCTCTGACGGTACGGCCACCATTGGCACTGGAACGCTCACCTTCGAATTTGGTACGCCCACTTATGCCAGTGGTTCATCGGGCGCTTATAGCGGATTTTCGCCCGACGCGACTAAAACCGCATCTGTTGTGATTGATTCATCCAATAACACTTTGGCGGGTATTCGCGATGCCGTGAATGCAGCTGACATCGATGTGACAGCATCCCTCGTACTCGACGGAACTCAGACACGTTTACTGTTCACCTCCAAGGACACGGGTGCCACCAATGCAATGTCTATTACCGTCAGTGATGGTGACGGCAATAATACGAATGCATCTGGTTTGTCTCAGCTGGCTCACGGTTACGACTCGGGGACTTCAACATTTACGGGCAATATGACTGAAGCTCAGGTTGGGATTGATGCGGAGTTCACTCTGAACGGACTCAGCCTTACCAGTGCCTCAAATACGATTGCTGGATTGGTTGATGGTCTGGATTTCACCTTAAAAGAAACGACGACGAGTGCTGTCGAGGTAGTGGTTAGTCGAGATAATGACGCCATTATTGAGGATGTGCAGTCGCTTGTTGACTCGTACAACGACTATCAAAGTGCTCTAGACAGATTAACCGCGTTTTCAGAGAACGGGACTAGTGGTGCTTTGCTAGGTGATTCGATAGCGCGCCAACTGCAGCAAACGTTAAGGTCATCCTTGTCCGATCCCGTTAATATTTCTGGTAGCACCTACACCACATTGTCCTCGCTTGGCATTACGACCGATCGAGATGGTCAGTTGTCACTCAATACTGATGATCTGAAGTCGGCCCTAGTGGCTGACGCGGATAATGTCTTCAAGTTTTTCACGGGTGAAAGCGGTACTACTGGCTTTGCTGAAAGGCTTGATACAAGTATCGATATCTACGCAAATGTCGCAACGGGCCTCTTCGCCTCGCGAGAGGAGAGCCTAGAGTCGCAGCTTGATGATATTGATGACGCGCGACTTGCTCTGGATCGCCGATTGCTCTCCTTGGAGGAGCGCTATCTCAGGCAGTTCACTGCCATGGATACGCTGGTAGGCCAGCTCCAGGCCACCAACGATTTTTTAAGTAACCAGCTTAAAAACTTACCCGGAAGTTCAAAAGCTTAAACGTTTAGTAAGGATGTGACATGCAAACTAACCCAAGTCAGGCATACGTAGAAACCCAAGCAAATACAGCCATTATGGACGCCAGTCCTCATCGACTGATTGAGCTCTTGTTCGACGGCGCAAAGGACAAGCTGTCCGTTGCAAAAGGTGCCGCCGAGCGAGGCGATCGCAAGGTGCGAGCCGAGTCAATTGCAAAGGTCATGGAGATCGTGTCGGAACTTCAGGGTGTACTCAACATGGAGGCCGGCGGCGAGATTGCCGCGCGTCTCGAGGCCCTTTATACCTACATCAATACATCGCTCGCCGCGGCCAACCTTACCGGTAGCGTCGAAAAGTTGAATGAAGCTTCTGCCCTATTGAGCGAAGTTCAGGAAGGTTGGACGGGCATCAAAAACCACCGAGAAGCGTAATGAACGCTCCTTCTCTCGACCAACGATTACTGGAAATCGCTTCTCGCAGTGATCAATGCGCCTTGCTGAGCAGGGTGCTTTTGATCACCCGTGAAATGCATTATGCCGCTATTGCAGGTGACTGGGACGTGGTCACTGAGCATGAGGCGACCCGAAGAGATTGGATACAGGCCTGCTTTGAGGAGCCCGTTGCACCAGAGCATGCAAAGCTTTTTTCAGAGGCGCTCGCTGTCATGTTGCATCTCAACGAGGAGGTCATGGCGAAACTTCAAGACGCGCGAGAAGCCGCATCGGCGAAGCACGCAGGCCAGGTTCATGCGCGCAAATCAGTCGGCCATTACCTCGATACCGAGTCCGATTGTCGTTAAAGGTATCTGTAGAAAAGCCAGACCTAATTAAAACCGTGATGTACGCCACATTTGCGTCAAAAACTTGGCGCACCCTTCCATCCGCTTTGATAGCTTGATAGGGTGACGCATCCGGGGACGCCGGATGTGGATTAATCTAGGGAAAGCGACGCGAAATCGTGACGGCCAAGAACACCACAGCTCAGCGCCACCTTAAACACCTCGATCAACGACTGGTGGGTGTCA
>Ga0206130_10007365_pt1 | contig 12209 bp, 13 predicted proteins | sample Helgoland_Spring_9_FD_148637 | JGI IMG/M metagenome (GOLD analysis project Ga0206130, IMG submission 148637) | Pelagic subsurface seawater microbial communities from Kabeltonne, Helgoland, North Sea - Helgoland_Spring_Bloom_20160512_1 | ecosystem: Environmental > Aquatic > Marine > Epipelagic ...
AAAACGAAATTTAAATGGATATTTATTGGGTTCTCACTATAAATACATTAATTATCCGAAGGACATCTATTTGTGTGTGTATAAGATAGTTAATAATATTCCTCAAATCTACATTGTTGATAGATAAATAATCTATGTTTTAGTATAGAAGAATATGGCTAAGGCATTGAGACGGAGTAGAAGTAGTAGAAGTCAAAGGAGAAGGGTTAAAAGAAGTAGAAGTCAAAGGAGAAGGGTTAAAAGAAGTAGAAGTCAAAGGAGGGTTAATAGAAGTAGAAGTAGAAGTCACAGGAGAAGGGTTAATAAGAGTCAAATGATAAATACTAGAAGAAATAGTAGAAGAAGGACTAGAAGGCATAATAGAAGGCAGACTAGAAAGAATATAAGAAGATTGGGTGGGGCGAAGGAGGACGTTAGGGAATATATCCGCGAGAATCCGATGCCGGAGGGGGTCACCACCACCCGTGTAATAGATTTCATAAACGAGGGCAAACAAGTAACTAGCTATGATGCATTGAAGACGAAAGCACTTAGTATGGATGAGACTAAGTTCAGACAACTCCTAACACTATTATCGGCGGACTATGAAGACCTGATGGTGACATTAGCGAAGCCGCTGCCGAATGTGCGCGCTCCGCCGGGGCTCCATCCGGCTGCAGCTGTGCCTCAAACTTTCATGGTGCTAAAAGAAACTGTAATTGAGGCACTATTCCCACCAAATGATCGGGACAAACAACAAAACTTTTATTAAATTTAATTCCCATTATAAAAATAATCTGGAATATAAATGGACACGTATTTAAAATTGATCGCAGTCCCTCATAAACTAAAGCAAGGGAATCAAGATACCAAGTTATTATTTTTACCTGAATTAAAAAGAATTCTTTTTAAAATATATCGGGTTGAGATAGAAGACATTGAATTAACAGAAATAGAATCCTTACTAGACCAGAAAATCTTTGAAATCAAAGATGAACAATTCCGAAAGAAGTTTGTTCCTAAATTCATAGATGAATGTATTCGTAAAGCTATACTTAAATTTGATTTAAAATAAAAGAATTCTTTTTTAACACATTATGGAATTAATCAAACAAAAATTAGAAATAGATTTGTTTCAAGAATTAAAAGAAGAATTAGAATTAGAAATAGATGATTCTGAACTAAAAAGCATGATCAAAAAAGAAGTTCATGAATATGAATTTAATTTAGTGAAACAGAACAAAAACAAATACAGTCATAAAGTTGGTTCCAAAGATAGTTGTGAAGCACGATTATGGAACTCTCACTATGAGAAACGTTGTTCGAATCAGAAGAAAGAGGGATGTCTCTGTTTAAGACATCACAATATCCTTCTTAGAGAGGGTAAATTGGAATTCGGTTTGATGAGCGAAAAGAGACCTGAAAGGAATCGTTCTGGTGATATCTTGCGTTGGTATGATGATTTAGATTCTGTTGATAAACAATTGGATTTGGTTATGAATACTCATACAAAGAAAACATTAGAAGGGATTCATCACACACTAGACGCCAAATAGAGAGAACTGATAATCTAATGAAAATTCATCATTCTTAGATTTCATAAGAGAGTTTATATTTTGGATCTTAACTTTGCCATATTTAATGAGATATAATGCGACCAGTAATGCCGATACATTTTTACCATCATAACAAACGAGTAAGATATTCTTATTGATTGTATTGTCATGAATGAATTTAAGAATCTTGGTAAGAGAACTATTGAGTTTATCAAAATCACCATCTTTTTTTAATTGTTCTGTTACAGGAACTCTTATTTTTTGGATTGAATCATTATCAGGAAATGAATAATCATACGTACAATTAATCACAATCTCAATTAAATTATCCTTGTAAAAACGATTACTGTATAGGATATCAACATCGGCCACCCATATCCCCGATATGACTTCACAATAAAACATTACTTTTAAATTTGATTTAGATAACTATTTAAACATATAAACCAAACTATATTTGAACCAATGGAAATTGATAAATATTTCGATAATCTCGTAGAGATTACAGGTAAAGATGAAACAAATGAAACAGATAAAGAAGAGATAACGTGTTGTGGAGATATGAAACACCATATCTTAGATGGTGGAATAATTAAGTGTTCGGTATGTATGAACACAGTGAGCAATATTATTGCTGGACCCGAATGGAGATTCTATGGCGCAAATGATTCCAAATCAAGCAATCCAACTAGATGCGGTATGCCGATTAATGAACTTTTACCCAAATCATCGTCCGGAACATCTATCTCTTATCGGGGAGGTGGAGCTGAAATGCATCGTGTTCGCAAATTTCAGCAATGGAACGGGATTCCCTATAGGGAAAGGAGTCTTCTAAAGGTGTTTCAGGAAATAAGTGAAAAGTGTAAGAAAGCATCTATCCCTGAAATTATCATCAAGGAAGCACAGAGTTTGTACTCGATTATTTCTTCAACTAAGATATCGAGAGGAGCGAATCGTAAAGGAATTATAGCTGCGTGTGTATACTTCTCCTGTAAAGACAGCAAAGTTCCTAGGAGTGTGAATGAAATCGCCGATGTCTTTGACATCAAAAATACAATCCTAACGAAGGGATGTAAACAGTTTAAGGAAATCATCCAAATGAACAAACTAAATGTGACGCGAGTCAATGATTCCGACTCAGTTACGATAGATGATTTCATAGTTCGGTTCTGCTCTAAACTACATTTGGATGCTTCACAGATAAGTGTCATTCAACATTTATCTCAAAAAAGTCAAGAACTAAGTCTTGTGAATGAAAATACTCCTCCATCGATGGCAGCAGGATGCATTTATCTTTATATCAAAGAAAATAAGTTAGAGATCAACAAATCTGATATTTCAGAAGTCTGTAAGATTTCGGAAGTGACAATTAATAAGTGTTATAAGAAATTGGAGCTACACAAGGAAGAACTCTTTAATTAAATAACACTTTATGAATTCCATAGAATGAGAGACACATAATAACCGATTTAATTGTAATCGCGGTCATGTTTAGATTTGTTCCGTCCGGAACCAAAAATGTATCGGGATACATATTGAAGGGAGTATCGCCTATGTTGGAGTGAATCAGAATACTTAGGATAAGAATTAGAAACAATTTTCCCGATTCATTCTTTAAATCATCAAGGATAGATACATTATTATTTTTTAGAACATTTGCCTGTTGTTGTTGCTGTCTCTGTTGCTGTGTAGCCATCTGTTGCTGCATCATAATTTGCTGTTGTCTTTGTTCTAACATCATTTTTTGTTGTTCAGGAGTTAACTGAGGACCAGGACCCTGTTGCTGTTGCTGTTGCTGCTGCTGTTGCTGTTGCTGTTGCTGCTGCTGTTGAGGCATAGGACCTTGATTGGGCATAGGACCCTGATTCTGTTGAGGGCCGTTCAAATCATTCAGAATAGAATCAACAAGTCTTGAATCATCAGAACTTAATGAAGAATTCCTTAAACTATCAATTGATGTTTCCATTTTATAATAGGATACCAAATATTAAATCCGTTAAACAAACGTGTTAATAATTCTCATAATCTTTAGGCAACCGATACGATTTGAGAGCAACTATTCTTAAATAAAAGACCTATCATTATCCCTAAAACAATTGATAAAAGTGTCTTTAAATGATTCATTTCTACTATATTTATACTTAATATTTTAATTTATTTTAGTTTATAACGACGTCATGTTTGTTACAAGTCATATAATAATATGATATCGTTAAACATAATGAGATAAATAAAAGATCGGTATCAATGTATTTTTCAATATTTACCATTATTAGTTAGATAGATAAAAAAATCTGCGTTCACCGGAATAGGAACATCAGTTTGAACGAATCTTATTTTGTCTAAATAAGGATGAGATGTATATCCTTGAAATTGATTTTTTCTATTTGCGTTAAGTAATTCATCCATATTTGAGGCATATGTATCTTGACATAGAGAAGTGTAAGTGAACATAGTAGTGTTATCGAAGTTCTCAACTATCCCTCCAACACCCCCACAAGAACACAAAAACATAAATCCGATCACAATCATTAAAAGGAATACTTTATCCATAATCTATAATGAATAGATAGATGTTTTTTCTATGGTAGTATAATATGAGAAGATCTAGAAGTGTTAAGCGTCCAAAGCGTGTTTCTAGAAGGGCAAGGATTCGTAGAAGTTCTTTAAGTTCTAAAAGGGGGAAAGCTCGTAGTAGATCTCAAAAAAAACATCTCCAACCCAAAAGATCGCGACGTTCTCGCATCAAAAGATCCTATCGTAAAAGAAGAAAATCTAAAAAACAAAGACCGACTAAAAGAAGAATATTTCAAAAACAAATAAGAGGAGGGGGCATCAATGATACTGCTAAAATGTGGATGGCAAGTAAAAGAAGTGATCTAAGAGTCAGGTGGTCTATTGATGTATTTATAGAGTATAATGAAAGTGAATATGGATGGATTTGTCCCAACACGGCGTGTAGCCACCACTTAAAAAATACCCACATTTCATATACAGTATCGTCGTGCCCAAAATGTGAGTATTCTAAGATAGAAGAATTAGAATTAGAATTAAAAGAAGACGAGGACCTGACAGTTAACGATATTTTAATATTTTCTTTTTACGTTTCTCAACAAAAAAAAACCAAATCAGCGAAACAACCTCCTCCTCAAGTATTTATTCCAGAACCAGAACCCACACCAGGTGCCGCAACGACCGGACCAGATCCCTCACCAGCACCGGAACCAGAACCATCACCAGCACCCCCCCCAGCGATAGAAGAAGGGACCAGACCAGATGCCGCTGCAACTCCATCACCAGCGATAGAAGGGACCAGCGAGGAAGACTTGATCAGGGAGGCAATGGGCAAAGCAGAATATATAAAAGCCACGTGGCCTCAGTATCAGATAGCAGAAACAGAGGCATCAGTCGCAAGCAGCAGGGGCCGCCGGCCGCCGCCAGTAGAAAACTGCGCTATATGTGGTGATGGTGACTCACACCCATCCAACCCACTTCTTGAACTTCAGTGTGGTCATAAATTACACATTAAATGCGCTCAAGGTGATACGATAAGCCACATGCAGCATCTCGTCGCGAAGGGACAACGACCTACTTCGGCTGGAAAGGGGTCCTCTATGCCATTACAAATAACTCGTTGTCCGGTTGCGGATTGCGGGACTCCCGAACTAAACACTATAGTATATTTGAGACTGGACTTATACACTGATCCCACTCTAACTAGAGAAATAAATAGTGCTATCCCTCACCCGAGACTATGGGCTGAATCGGCGCCAGGCACACCAATAAAAGAATTAAAATATGGAAGGGAAACGGGAACTATAGAAAATGTTCTCCGACAAGAACCAGACCATTCTATCGCTCATTTAATCATTCATACACACAGTTCGCCCATTTCCATAAAAACTAACACTTATCCAAGACTCAGTCGGCGCGAAGCGTCTATTATAATCGGTACTGAAGAGTTCGACGAATTCACACAAATATTAAATCAAAAACTATGCGATAATGCGAGTATTTTATTATTTGCGTGTGGTACTGCTCATCACACAGTTGGACAAGTCGCATACCCCCGTTCTACTACGGCTGGAGGTGATCCCCCGCTTGGTATAATATATTGTGAAAACAGTTCGGATATTAATTTTGCTAATGCATTAGCGAAGGCTTTACCCGGTCGTGTAATATTTGGTGCTCCAAACCTACTCAGGATAGGGAATTATACACAATTAGATTTAAGAAATGGATTAGAAGATATTACGTATGTAGGGACAAAATTGGGTATAGATACAACCAGATTTGTTTATTATTTTTCTGAGTTTCCTTCATATGCGTATATTCATGATGGCGGTAATGAATCAAGTCAGATAATAATAAAGGGTCGCAATCCTACAAATTGTTGGCCCCTCCCTCCGTCAGAATGTTACAGAGTTTTGAATCATTTGTAATGAATAGATAGATGTTTTTTCTATGGTAGTATATAAAATGAGAAGATCTAGAAGTGTTAAGCGTCCAAAGCGTGTTTCTAGAAGAAGGAGAAATACTGGAAGAACAGTTTCTAGAAGGAGAAATAGACAAAGTAAAAGATTAAGACAAAGTAAAAGAATTTCTAAGCGTATCAATAGAAAGAGTAGTAGAAATAGAAGAAAGATTAGAAGGAGTAATAAAATAAAGAGTAGAAGAAGTAATAAAAGAAGGAATAGACGAGTTATGAAAGGAGGGGGGTTACCAGAAAGTTTCCGGAAAGAGGTGGCTGGCGAAGATGCTACCTCGCTCTGTCCGCCGGCAGAGCAAGGTAGCGAAGATGCTGTCGGTAGATTCGTCTTCAATTTAGATAATTGGTATGTTCTGAAAAGTGAAAAGTGGGTCATGCCCAACGAAGAGGGTGAGGACGAAGTTCAAGAAGAAAATGGTCATATTCTAATACTAAAAACACAGAACATAAACGGAGTAGAATCAAGATTTGGGACTCTATGGGCAAAACACACGAAAAATAACCGATATAAATCTTTCAAAGACTACGGTTGGATTGAGTGGAACCAGACGACCGTCGGTACGCACTTGGTGCCAGCGAAACTGTGGCACCTACAGCGTGATGCAATACGAGCCTACCCTTTCCAGGTGCAACCCAACCCCAACGCTGTGGAGTTTGGTAATCTTTATTGTTATGTCAAAGCTCGGCGTGACCAAGCTATTATCAAGGACACGGCGACAAATCAAAAGAGCGAGCCCATTCAGAAGGGATGGGTTGGATGGGTGACTAAGTTAACTTCTAATGATGTTTGGGTCGGAGTGAGAAGCGGAACACAATGGATTTCATATGGGCGTGTACAACTGATTAACGCCTTGGATACAACAAGCACCCCAATAGAACGCTTGAACCATTTTTTCAAGGAAGAGTTAGTTTATCCCAGTGAATACGCGATACAAAAAAAATACTTCGTTGACACGTTCTATACTTGTAAATTAAAAACGGTGTGGTCAGCGGATATGGAACCTGATCCGTACACAAAACGCCCGAAACCATATGAAGATCCGGGGCCGAAACAGGCAGCAGTTGTGGGCCAGTCGGTGGACCAGTCGGTTGAGGTGGACCAGTCAGTAGAAGTGACGGAACCTGAACCGTCTTCGGATGATGAAGATTAACATAAATCCGATCACAATCATTATAAGGAATACTTTATTCATAATCTATAATGAATAGATAGATGTTTTTTCTATGGTAGTATAAAATGAGAAGATCTAGAAGTGTTAAGCGTCCAAAGCGTGTTTCTAGAAGAAGGAGAAATACTGGAAGAACAGTTTCTAGAAGGAGAAATAGACAAAGAAATAGACAAAGTAAAAGATTAAGACAAAGTAAAAGAGTTTCTAGAAGAAAGAGTAGTAGAAATAGAAAGAGTAGAAATACTCGTAAAAGAAATACTCGTAAAAGAAATACTCGTAAAAGAAATAATAGAAAGAGTAACAGAAAGATAAAAAGAAGATTTAAAGGTGGCGAGTACCTGCACTGGTTAGACAGTAAAGATTTCAGAAGTGAAGTTATAACCGCATTGAACAAAGAGATCGGTTATAGCAACCACATTACGGGACTTTCTAAATTAGGACACGGGGGTATGGGGGCTGTCTTTAAAACATCAATCAATGGAAAAGAATATGCTGTTAAAGTACTCGCACATAAATGCTCTATCCGGCGACGTTCGTCTAATGAATTGAAATCGGTCTTGTCGGGCTCTATCACGGAAGATAGTGTATTGCGTAAATTGAAAAGAGTACCTTATTTTTATGAAGTAATTAGATGTGTTCGTAGTAGGTGTGATCATAATTATTTATGTTCTATAATATTATCCGAGTTTTACGAAGGAATAACGCTAAGTAAATATGCTATGTTAGCGAGTTTACAGTACACCACCGATTATAAGCAAATTGCAGATATTATGGGCGGTTTGGTTACCGGATTAAAAGAATTGCATAAACATTCAGTATTACATTTAGATTTAAAAGAAGAAAATATAATGTTACGGGATAATGGGGATGGCACATGGGAGCCGTTTATTGTAGATTTTGATCATTCCCTTATCTATGAAAAAATCATAGATGTATATGGTGAATATTGTACAGGATACGTTCGCGATAATTTTTCTATAGCACTTCAATATCTTCGTAGATGGAGTGCGCCGCATTATGAAAAGTATGTAGATTATGGTCGCAAAACATTAGGATTTACTACACCCAGTGGTGTAGTATCTCATATACATCATACCTTTGATATCTATTCATTGGGGAGCATATTTTTAAATTTATTAACTACTGAAAAATGCCCTAAGGGTTTAATGTACTATCAAATGCAGGCCAGGTATTTAATCGGAAACCACCCTCGCCTAACTCTGAAAGGCAAGGATTTACGTCAAGATCTCACATATATGAGATCATTTGCGTTTGCAACACTGCCAGACTTAATTGATGCGGATATGGTGGGGAGGGAAAAATATGATTTAACTAGTTGCGAATTTTATAAATCTAGTGATGTTAATATTCAAAAACTATTTACTGTATCTCTTGAAATGACAAAGTTTGATGCGGTGGCACGACCTACATTAACTAACATTCAAATAGCTATTCGCGAGGCTTCTAGCGCAATAGAGGGATCTTTATCTGAGCCCCCTGTTGTGGTTTCTGATTTAGATCAAAAAACTGCAGAAATGTTGGAACAAAGTGTAGCTACCCAGACCGTATTAGATAAAACACTAAGCGTATTAGATGAAGAAGGAGAAGCAGCTAGTTTAGCAGCAGAAGCAGCAGCAGAAGCAGCAGCAGGAGCAGCGGCAGAAGAAGAAGCAGCTAGATTAGCAGCAGCAGCAGCAGCAGTAGAAGAAGAAGAAGAAGCAACTAGATTAGCAGCAGCAGCAGCAGCAGCAGCAGCAGCAGCAGAAGCAGAAGAAGCAGCAGCAGCAGCAGCAGCAGCAGAAGCAGAAGAAGCAGCAGCAGCAGCAGCAGCAGCAGAGGAAGAACAGAAAGAAGTAGAAAGGAAAACCAAATTTATCTTATTTAAGCATGATGCGGAAACTATGTATCAAGATTTAGTATCATTAGATCAAGAAATACAGTCTGTATTACAATCGAAAATATCACTTACCCCTGATCAAAAGGGCACATTATCCGAAACTAGTGATAGTTGTAAAGCATTGATGGAAAACTGTAACAGTCATAATGAAGAATTATGGAGTGAGGGTACAGACTACGAGGCTATAATTACTGAATATACTCGTAAAATAGAAGATATGAGAGATGAATTGTATGAACATAAAAAACAAATAGAAACATTAAAGCTAGAGGAAGAAGCAGAAGCAGCTAGATTAGCTGTAGAAGCAGAAGCGGAATATATGGAGCTAGAGGAAGCTATAAATGAGCATCGCGCTCTAAAAGAACTCCAAAAACTACATTATGAAAACAAATCCGATCCAATGCCCAGCTCACAAGTGAAATACACGCAGGCAAAAGATACATATATGAGTAAATATCTAACCGGGCAGAAAGCGAAAGATGAAATGGCTGAATTAGAAAAAACATTTGAAGATGAATATCATATAACAAGTGCAGTAGAAAAAGAAAAATTTATACACAACTTCTGTGTTGTGTTGGCTTTAAGAACATATACTAGAGGCAAGTTAAATCAAGACTTCGTCGAAGAAGAATCCTCCTTAAGGGATGATGTGAGGGGAATGATAGAAGAAAAATTTCAGGAACTACAAGGTGACGTAGAAGATATGGCGGTATTTCGCGGTGAAAATAAAGAATTAATTAAAAGTGTAAAATGTCGTGATGAGGCTACAAAATTATTTAAAGAAGCTAAATTATTAGCACAGCTTATCGTCGAAGATGAAGAAGTTGCAGAAGACGGATTTAGAGAAGTAGAGACAAAACTAGAAAAAACTGGATTCTATAAAAAGATAACAGGGTCCCAGCCTCTCCCTATTATAAACTTGAAAACAGGAACTAATATCTTCGTAAAATATTTTAATGATGACTGGATGGAGTGTAAATCGGACGAATTAGACGAAAAAAAAGGGCCATGGTATGTTAAAACGGTAGATATTACTCCCACTTAAACCTATCTTTATTTACTATATATAAAGGATGGATAGTAAATTATCATCATCATTAACATCTCTGTCTAACAACGGATACAAAATCAAAAAACATCAACACAAATCATCATTAATCAAAGAATGTAAAGAAGAATTAACCGTAAAACCATTCACCAGTAGTGATTTTGGTGTGAAAAATGAAACTAAATTTTCTCTCTTCTTAGAATCACCGAATAGTCTTTATTTACCTCGTTTTTATGCTCAAGAAAAATTTGGTCCTCCCGATCAAAATAAAATGAGCGAAGGATTAGACATCAATATTAAATTTAATGGTTCTTTGAGAAAAGAACAAGAACCGATTGTAGAGTTGTACTTGGATGCCGCCGAAAAAAAGGGTGGTGGGATCATCTCTCTTAAATGTGGTGGTGGTAAAACTGTCTTGGCATTGTATTTGTTATCTGTTTTAAAAAAGAAAACAGTTGTGGTTGTTCACAAAGATTTCCTAATGACACAATGGAGAGACAGAATTCTTCAGTTCTTACCTGACGCAAGGATCGGTAAAATCCAACAAAATACAATTGATGTAGAGGACAAAGATGTTGTCTTAGCGATGGTTCAAAGTTTGTCTATGAAAGAATATGAACCCGGTGTTTTTGATTCATTTGGCTTAGCAATCTTTGATGAATGCCATCATTTGGGTGCGGAAGTATTCTCTAAAGCATTGCCGAAGGTTGCGTCCAAATACATGCTAGGCTTGAGTGCTACTCCCAATCGGAAAGACGGTCTAAGAAAAGTATTTGAGTGGTATATCGGTGATTTAGTCTACACATCGAACGCCGACGATTCTAAAGATGAAGAGGTTGAAGTCAATATTATTGAGTACTATGACGATACTCACGATTACTGCAAACCGGAATTAACTTATATGAAAAAACCTTGTTGTCCTCTAATGATCAATAATGTTTGCGAACATCAGCATAGAACGGAACAAATCTATAAAAAGATTAAAGAAGTCTATGATCTCGGAAGAAAGATTCTAATTCTGAGTGATAGAAGAGGTCATCTAGACAATATCCTAGAATGGTGTAATAGAGAAATAAAAGGAAATGTTCAGGGAGACGTAGCCGGTCTCTATGTTGGTGGAATGAAACCGAATGATTTGAGAGATTCACAAGAAAAAGACATTATTTTAGGAACATTTTCTATGGCATCGGAGGGAATGGACATTCCTAAATTAAACACAATACTTCTTGTGTCTCCTAAATCAGACATCGTTCAATCGGTAGGGAGAATTATGAGAGAAAAACCAGATCAAAGGACACATCATCCCTTAATCATTGATTATGTAGATACTCATCCTAATTTTAGTGTCTTTGAAAGACAATCTAAAAAAAGATTAGTTCATTACAATAAAATGAAATACAACATCTCAACTTATAAAGATGATGGTTCTGTAGAAAAACATGAACGCAAAAAAAGAGGGAGAAAAAGTAAGAAAGATAAGGAATTAGAGATAGAAATTAATTTTGATGTAGATGAATGTCTCATTGATGATGATTAAATTTTTATCTAAGTGAGTATATAAAATGGCTAAATCTTTGAAATCTGTTTTGAAGGGAATTAAGTTTGTTGATGTTGTTGTTGTTCTTATCTTTGTTGCGGTTATGATGTGTTTAATGAAGAGTATGGATGTTATTGAGGGGTTGTGTAGTGTGAATCCAGAGGTGGCTCTTCTTCGTCCCGACGTCAGGACTAATATGGCGGCTATTTGTAATGATCTACCGAATCAAGGGGTGCCTTGCACTAACCCAATGAATGATGCAAACTCTAGGGGTAAGAGTTGGGAAGGAATGAACATGTGTGTAGATCAAGCAGCCACGCTGACACCCGCCATGCCTCAGTATTCCGTCGTGCCTGTGAAGCCTGGGCGTTAAATACTTAAAGGAGTTCTATTTATACTCGTAACAACCATTACCTATTTTAATTTTATTTTGTAGCCACATTTTTGAAGCATGATCAAAATCAATCTTCACTTCAAAAAGAGGGCACTCGTAAAAGTATTCTTTACCACTTCTTAGTTTCATTTATTATTTTA
>Ga0206130_10007375_pt1 | contig 12196 bp, 6 predicted proteins | sample Helgoland_Spring_9_FD_148637 | JGI IMG/M metagenome (GOLD analysis project Ga0206130, IMG submission 148637) | Pelagic subsurface seawater microbial communities from Kabeltonne, Helgoland, North Sea - Helgoland_Spring_Bloom_20160512_1 | ecosystem: Environmental > Aquatic > Marine > Epipelagic ...
GCATTACAGCAGGGTAAATCATAACTACTGTGACAACCTTTTAGCAACTCAATTCTATATCTATCTATATCATTCCCTGATTGATCCCAGTAACCTCGTTCATCGCGAACTAATACATAGTTATCGGTTTTCTGTTTTTGACCAGTTGTCATTTTATTGTCAACTACAAAATCCTTAAATTCATTAATTTTAGAAGGATCCAATGGTTTCTCATCTTTTATATCCCAGAATTTAGGACAAATATAATACGTATTGGGATCGCGTCCCGGTATAGTTAGTGCTTTAGCGAATGATACTCCTTCACCGTCACCTGTTTCATTGTACTTATCTAACATCTGCTTAGTGATCGCCACCGGTTGTCTCCCTATTTGAGCGCCGCATAGAACCGGGTAACTATTTTTACGTTGGATATTTGGTTGCTTTGAAAATATTTCGCTATCATATTTTTTTAAACGGTTCAGATAATAACGACTTACATTGTATCCGCCACTTTGCTTGTTTACACCTCTTTGCTTGTTTACATCTATTTGCTTGTTGCCGCCTAACTTGTAACCCCCCGAACTGTCGCTATCATCTAACCGATCCATAGAAAAATCTTCTGATTCAGCCAGACTACTTTCTTCGCTAGATAAACGTAGCACCGAATCGTTCTCTTTAGAATCTATCTGTTCTTGTATAACTAATTCTTCGTCTATGTTATCACTTAGTACTGATTCTTTTAATTCAGATTCTTTTAATACAGAATCTTTTAATTCAGAATCTTTTAATTCAGATACTACTTCACTATCATCGTCTAATAGACGCAGAGGACCTTCGCTGAATAAACTCAGGTTTGATTCTATGGTAGCTTCTTGATCGTGTATCTCTAAATATTGTTCTACTTCTTGAACCATAATATCATCGATTATAGATGTGTTCTTTTTATTTGCGATTAATTTATGAGGATCTTTTTTATATGTAATATAATTTTCATAATAATTCATCATAAAATTTAATAAATGATAAATTCTTCCCAGCATGTGGTAACTTGTAGCACCTATAACATCTACTTTAACGTTTGTTCCTATCAGATCAATTATAAATTCAACCCCCTCATCACCACCCCTAAAATATGCGTTGGGATCTGATTCCCAGTTCTCATATTCTTCTACTGCTTCATCATGACTAATATTAAATAATAGTTCTACTTCATTTATAATTTGGTCTTTAGTCAATCCACGCTTGGATGATTGCAATGAACTAATCACATTAGTTATAGATTGTCCGTATTGGTTGACTTTTTTGTATACACACGATATTTTATTCCCTGTTTGTTTATTAAATCGTATAAATGCGTTCATGTTTTTAATTAATTGAATGAATAATTCTTGTTTGTAGTTTTTAATAGGATAAATAAATTGTGTGGTTGTATAACTAATTGAATTTTCATAATTCGGATCCAATTTTTTAATAGGTTTATCACTGAATATCTTAGATTTATTCAGATAGTCTATAAACGCGTTACCATGTGATACAATTGTATTCACATACGCGGCTGAAATGAACATCGAATTACCGACTAATAATAATTTTGTTAAACCGGTGGAATAGATTAATAGAGTCGCTGTATTAGAAAAATCTGTGCCGAACAATTTAAAACATACGGTATTTTTCTCATCCATAAATCGTAAAGTACTGCTGGGTAGACTTGTTACTTGATTCTTGAACCATTCATTGAATTTACCACTGGTTACGTAATTAGTACCATTTAATGAATTTATAGATATTGCATCTTTTAATAATTTACAGTATCTAGTAGTATAATCTTCTAGAGTAATTTTAGAGAAAGGGATAGTTATATTTAATTTACTTTGTTCGCCTAAACTTATATCCGAGAATAATCGAGACAAGTGAACTATATTATCTTCTTCATCATTTGATATAGATAAAAGTTGTAACTCAAATTCTTCTGGTAAAATTAATTTGAAGTTTGAGTAAACTATTTCGCTTTGTCCAAGCATTTGTTTTACCGCATTACGTTCTATAGTTAGTTTATCCTTGCTAACTTGACTAATATTATATATTTGCTCTTGGGTTAGTGACGGCCAGTACTTAACTAATTTACCATTGTATAAATCTCTGCAACTAAATTTGGTGGATTTCGAGCATATATCATCGGTTATTACTTTTTTATAATTTAATCCCAAATATTCGTGATAATCTTGTATAGTTGTATAAAATAATGTTTTTATATTGTTACTTTCTATTAAATCGTGTAGATCTGTTTTATCTACTAAGACTAAAATACGATGTCTTTCATCAGATATAAATTTAGAATCTAATGATGTTTTATTCTTATAAGGGAAATCTAATTCTAGTGAAGGGTAATTAAAACCCAGTGGTCTGATATGGGTGTCATCACTATACCATGCGAAAATGTGGTCGCTAATAGTAATAGAATGTAGTGATGATAATTTTAGCAATACCTCTTTACATGTATCATCATTATATATTGATATTTTCTTTGATGTGATATTTTTGGGTGATTTAACATATTTAACCTGTATATCACTTAAATTTTTTGTTTTAGATAGAGTATTTGTCGCACTATCAAACAACGAAAGGTTACTCATATAAAATAGATTATAAAATAAATATTACATAAATAACTAAATCCAATTAATGTTTAAAAATGATAAGGACTGGAATTAATTTCTAATCCACAGTAATTTTTAGGGGTCTTAGAATAGTCTTCGGGTCTATAAACTCCTATTTTTTCGCCTTTTTCTAATAAATACCTCATATTATCCCAAAATTTTTTAGTGTGACCAACTTCGTCTGTCATAACGTGCGCTATTTCATGTATCGCAACAAATATAATTAAGTTTAATTCTATAAAGGTATCATCTTTAGCATCACGTAGACAGAGCGCCAATTGTTCGCCTTTATTCACAGAATACGCCGTATACTTACCGCCGGGGGTATTCTCTATAATATTTCGGCTTTTAAAATTTCTTTTTAATTGTCGCACACCGTCTCTATCGGAATCAGAAGTCACTACATATTCAACCAACTTTGTTAATTTACCACTTATATCTGCTAACGTGTTAGCGGCATCTAGTTTATCTGGTAGGTCTCTAACTTCATAATCTCTATTGTCTACGGTTGATTTTATCGTTGTTTTGTTTAATTTTTGGATTATGTAGTGACATATATAACCTACGACAACCACCCCTAATAACAAGGTTACTAACTGTTCCATACTATGAGTTATATTAAATTTAGACCTGTATTAAATTTCTAGTAAATTTGATTTTTGAATACTTAAATCTTTCTTAATACTACTATAAATATATGAAAGTTCAATTAACAGATGTTCTGTCAGATGATATGGAAGACGGGTCCGATGAGACCAAGAAGAACCTTATTATAACTGTGTATGGTAAAACCGAGGATAACAAATCTATCGTATGCAGTTTTTCTGGATACAAACCGTATTTCTATCTGAGAATACCAAAATCATGGACTAAATCCAACGTTAAAAAGTTCATAGAACAAAAAGATGAAGATGACAAACTTATAGGTGGCGTTAACATGTTTATCAAAAATAAATATGAATATGACCCTAAATCCGACCTATGTAAAATATGTAATAAAGATATCTATAATTTCAAAGATTTATATGGTTATCGTTGTGATGAAGATAAAGTTGAAATTAAATACAAATATGTTAAACTAAAATTCATGTCCCATACAGCCATGAACTGCTATAGCGAAGCTATTAGAGAATTATATAGCAAACTAAAACGTGAAAAAAATATACCCCGAATCTACCGATCTTGGATGAACATTGATAAATTCGAGCAATGCGATAGCAATCTTTATGAATCCAATATCCATCCCGTTATTAGGTTCATTCACGAGACAGGTATTCAACCCGCTAACTGGGTAGACATAGACATTACCGAAGAAGACTATGAACAGTCAACCAAACTCTATCCTATGATAGATATTTATGCGAAAGGTTTATCTATCAGCAAAATTAAACCACTTGAATCTGATTCAATGTCACGATATGTGATAGCCGCATTTGATATTGAGTGCGACAGTTCACACGGTGACTTTCCACAACCGAATAAAGATTTTAAGAAGTTAGCACTTGATATTTATGACACAATACTAAATGAATACGAAAAATCTACAGGTGATTTAGATACTATCATCACTAAATATCTCAAATTTATGGTCCAAGCTGGATTTGTTGATAAAGTAAAAGTATTCCTCGAAAGCAACAACATCTACATCAATGAAGTTTATACAAAAGACAATAAAACGCCTACTGAAGAATCTGTTGACATCTTTTCAAAATTATTTGAGGGAGATGCTTTCAGAACTAAATTAATTAACACCAAACAACGTGATAATGTCATCAAAGAAATAACTAAAAAACTCAATAAATTAGAGGATGAAAGCGGTAATAAACTAGCAGTAGAGGGCGATAAAGTAATTCAGATTGGCACAGTATTCCATCGCTACGGTGACACAGAACCGTACAAACGTCACATTTTAGTCATTGCTCCAGAAGATGATTTACCCGACGAAGAAATATGCGCCGATCTAGACAATATTGAAGTCGTACGGTGTAAATGCGAGTTAGACCTATTGTTAAAATGGACCGAAACTATCAAAGAAGTAGATCCCGAATATATTACGGGATACAATATCTTTGGATTTGATTTCGCATACATGTTAGACCGTATCGACGTATACGATAAACCTAGCAAATACAAGTTTATGAATATGGGTAAAATCAACTCTAATAACAAGGTTGTGTGGAAGAACCATCGTTCCAAGAAATGTGGTGAAAAGAAAATTAAAGTCAGCACCTTCGGCACCACCGACTATAACCGATACATCAACATGGACGGTCGCATTATTTATGATCTCCAGAAAGAGGTAGAAAAAGGACATAATTTAGAATCTTATAAACTGGATAATGTAGCCGCACATTTTATGCGCGGTAAGATTAAGGGTATTGGATCGTGGAAACGTCCTAAGTTAAAAGATCCTCTTTTCAAAGGACGGAGCAAATTATTTACAACTGAATTTGGACATTTAAAAGACGGTGATTTTATTTCTCTAAGGTTGCACAGCAATATAGGCGAGACATACTATGAAGATAATAAAAAATTTAAAATTCATTCATTAAATAAAGATCCAGACGATTCATATATTTATCTGAAAGAAGATTATATTAAATTCTCAGAAGCAACCGATGAATCAGGTAGGTTAGTATCAACTTGGGATCCCACTAAATCAGAGTATTTCAAGATTGAATGGTGCTTAATGAAAGATGATGTGTCACCTCAAGACATTTTTGAAAAACACAAGACTGGTGGACCCAAGGGTCGTGCTGAAGTCGCTAAGTACTGTATTCAAGATTGTGAACTTTGTATTAATTTAACTATGGCTCTAGACATTATACCTAATAATATCGCGATGGCAAACGTATGCTTCGTCCCTCAATCATATATTTATTTGAGAGGTCAGGGTGCTAAAATCTTTTCATTAATCTCTAAGTGTTGTAATGAAAAAGGTATTCGCATGCCTACGCTGAATAGACCGTTTAATATTTACGATTACGTTAAAGAATATACTGTAAATGGTCGTAAATTCGTTGAAAACAAAATTATAGATGATATTAGACAAGAGCGTGGTGGGTGGTTACTTGATACAAATAAAGAGGGTGAATTTAAAGCTCCTGATAAAAAAGTTATTAATGATTGGTATTTAAAAGATATTTTAGATCAGATAGAATCACCGCCACCTAGAGCAGGTTATGAAGGTGCTATTGTCTTGGACCCTACGCCTGGCATCTATCTAGAAGATCCGGTGGGTGTGGTGGATTATGCGTCACTATATCCAAGTTCTATCATTGAAAAAAATATTTCACACGATACAATTATCTTAGATCAAGAATATTTGGATCGCTTGATACCCGGTATAGACTATGAAACCATTGAGTATGATAATTATAAGTATGTTGAAGACGAAGGAAAAATCACTATCAGTAAAAAAATAGATGAGAATGAAAAGAAGATTACCTGTCATTTCTTAAAGAGAAATAAAGGACAACCTATGGGTATTATCCCGCAAGTGGTTTCACATCTACTGACTCAGCGTAAAGCGACTAAGAAGAGGTTAAAAAATGAAACCAATGAATTCAAGAAGAAGGTTCTCGATGGTTTACAGCTTTCATATAAGTTAGTTGCTAACTCAGTCTACGGTCAAATGGGTGCCAAAACCAGTCCCATCTACTTTAACAAATTAGCGGCATGCACTACGTCTATCGGTAGAAGTCGTATCTACGATGCGAAGGACGGAGTTGAACTTAGATGGTGGAATGAATCCAAGTGGGCTGTTAGCAACGGTTGCAGGGCACCCGAAGTTATTTACGGTGATACCGATTCTGTATTTATCAAATGGCAAAGATATAAGAATGGTTCTCTTCTTGTAGGCAAAGAAGCATTACAATTCTGTATAGATTGTGGTAAAGATGCGGGTGAATGGATCACCGAACATTTAATGAACCCCACCTTTGTAGAAGATCCTGAACAAGGTATTTACAAACCCCAAGATTTAGAATATGAAAAAACGTTTTATCCATTTATTCTGATATCTAAGAAACGTTATGTTGCGGATAAATATGAGTTTGATATCAATTATTGTAGTCGTAACTCTATGGGTATCGTATTGAAGCGTCGGGATAACGCTCCAATTGTAAAGCATGTCTTTGGTAACGTGATTGAGAAGATTATGATTGATAAAGATTTACAAAAGACCGCTACCTGGGTCAAAGAAACTCTTAAAGATATTCGTGATGGACAATTCACAATGAGAAACTTTATCATTACAAAATCTTTGAGAGGTTATTATAAGAATCCTACGTCCATAGCACACAAAGTTTTGGCAGATAGAATGGGTGAAAGGGACCCAGGTAATAAACCCAAACCGGGTGATCGTATGCCTTTCGCTTACAGAGTTTTACCCGAACATATGTTAAAAGATAAAGATAATGTTTATAAAAGCGGTCCGAGAAAAGGTCTTCCAAAAGATAAAAAGGTTTTACAAGGCGATAGAATTGAAGATCCAGATTACATTGTTGAACAGAATATATCTTTGGATTATGAATTTTATATAACAAATCAAATTATGAATCCAGTTAAACAAGTCTTTGACTTAGAAATGGATGAAAAAGAAACAGAACTTATATTCTTAAAATAAAAATATAATCTTATGTAAAATGATCCAAACATTAATGGTAGGAGGTGGTAAAGAAATTAAATCTTTATTAAAATCTGAGAAAGTTTCTCCTGTAGCTTTAGTGGTAATGCTCGTTATTTTATTTTTATTAAGAGCCTTAATCGTTGAATTCGCATACAATAAAGTGGCACCTAAATTAATCGGCAATTGGTCATCGGTATCATCTAAAGATCGTAAATTCGAACCCTTAACTTTTAATGAAGCTCTATTATTCACAATATTAATTTCGTTTCTATTTATTTAAATTTTAATTACTTAAAATTATTTTATTATCTCTTATTATAAAATGAGTGAATATGTTGAAGAACCTGTAGCCGTTGAAGAACAACCTACTGATACGGAAGAAGCGCCTGTTGAAGAGACACCTGTTGAAGAAGAATCAACACCTGCTGAAGAAGCATCGGTAGAAGAAGCGCCTGTAGAAGAAGCGCTTGTAGAAGAAGCGCCTGTAGAAGAAGAAGCACCTGTGGAAGAATCTGCTCCTGTAGAAGAAGAAGCTCCTGTAGAAGAAGCACCTGTATCTACTCAAGAAGTTGTACAAAATGTACAAGAAATGTTAACGACTGAACCAGCTGTATCATCAGATTCGGCTAGTTTAGAAGAAAGAGTTAAGGTATTAGAAGAAAGACTTGAAAGTTTAATTCAAGTGTTTAAAAAATTAAATACATCATATACAAAAGAAATTAGATACAAAATGTGTGATTTTTAATATAATATTTTTTTAATAAATTAAATAATTTAGTTAGAATACGCAAGACCACCCATACCACTCATGATGCGGAGGACGTTGTAGTTGACAGCATAGATGTAGAGGGCGTCAGATGTACTAAGGTGCAATTGAGCGTTATCAATGCGGGAGAAGTTACATGTTCCAGATGGTTGGTGTTCTTCAGGTTTGAGGGCAAAAGAATAGATCGCAATAGAATTGTCTACAAACCCGCCATCTCCACTGTGATGTTGATAGACTTGTGCACCACTAAAGTAGGTCATTGGACGTGCGGCAAAACGATCATGACCATTTAATTTGAGTAGAGCGGTATGATTAAGACCAGATCCACCGCCGAGTGCTGTGACAGCCCCTCCACTCCATCCACCAGTCCAGATAAGTTCCTTAACTGGATGGTTAAAGTTGAGTTCGTGGGTGGTAGAGTCGCTTGAATCTTGGAATTGAAGCTGTTCAATAAGGTATTCATGAGAAACCTGTGCAAACCTTCTACGTTCATCAGTATCAAGGTAGATGTAATCTGCCCATAATTTATGGTCATTACCTGCTGCTGTAATTGCTCCAAACTCCACAATAACCTTAACTTCATGGTACTGAAGGGCTATAAGAGGTAATGCAAGACCCGGATTGCGACAGAACCAGAATTGAAGTGGGATGTATACAACACGGGAGTCCATATCAACGGGTGTAACCATAAGGGGAAGCTGCTGATCTGCTGAGGTACCACCACCCGCATCAACCTGGATAGTGGAAGTCCCTAATACAAGGGATCCAGCATCATTATATATCGCACCCATACCCATACCGGTTGTTTTTTGGAAGTTAGTCCCGTAAGTTAACCCAGTTTTATTTTCAGTTAATTCAGCCCATGTTTCAAGCCAGTGTCCGTAATGTCTATCAATACGCTGACCACCAATTTCTAATTCAATAGAACTTATATCTACAGCAGATTCATTTAATACAGCAGTAGTGTGAAGGGTGTGTTGTAAATATAAACGGCTAACTAAATCACCATTTCTTGAAATAGTAGCAGTTACACGAGCATTATCGCCAACAGTTCCATTAAAGGTCTGCTCAATAGCCTCCATAGAGAAGTTAGTGTGTCTGCGGTAGACAACCTTAAAGAAAGTGATTTGCGGGTTACCCGTAAGGTAGATATCCTGAGCGCCATAAGCTACAAGTTGCATAAGTCCTCCTCCCATATTTTATACCTTAGCATAGAAAAAAATTTAAGAAGAAATAACCTTAAAATATTATCAATTTATTTTTGATAATTTATAAAAAACTTGAATTTAGGAGTAATTACTTAGTTGGCATTAACTTTAGTTGGAGTATGCTAGACCACCCATACCGGACATGATACGGAGAACATTGTAGTTTACAGCGTAGATATTAACTGTCCCAGAAGGCGCAGTGCCAAATTCTAATTTAGCATTATCAATTCTTGAGAAGTTGCATGTACCAGATGGTTGATGTTCTTCTGGTTTGAGTGCGAATGAGTAGACATTTACTGCTTTAGTTAAACTGTTAGCAAATGATTTACGTAAATTATGTTTTAATACGTGTACTACGATTAGATCACCGTCTGCAAAAGTAACAGCACTACCACTTCCCCCAGTCCATGCTGTATCTAATGTTATTACAAAATGATCTTTTGCTCCTTCCTCTGATACACCAAATTCTCCAGTGGTACCCGTAGCGGTTACTGCTGTAACTCTAATATTACCACTATTACCCCTGTATTGAGGAGTGGCGTTGGCATCAAATACATCTATCTGAACAATATCACCTACATGTGGATACCAACGATTTGTTTCAAATATATCTAAATTAGTTGTGGAATCTGAATCAAATTCACCTTGCGCATCAGCACCTGATATATCAGCTGTATAAATTAAACCAGGGGGTCCGTTGGCCCCCGTGGATCCACCAGTCTCAATATAGTTTGTATTAGGTACTGATGTATGGTAATCAAATGGTTGTCTTAATCTGAAATACTCTTCCTCTTGTGCCGCAAAACGGTCATGACCATTAAGAACAAGTTTTGATGTTGTAAAATTTATATTAGAACTATCTGTCCAAATTAATTCTTTAACGGGGTGGTTAAAGTTTAATTTCATAGATGCACTTCCAGTAGAAGATTGACGTTGAACTTGTTCAATTAGATATTCATGAGAAACCTGAGCAAATCTACGGCGTTCATCAGTATCAAGATAAATATAATCACACCAAACTTGCACGTTAACATTACTTGCGGCAGCACCGAAAGGAGCACAACTAGTATCAATATTGGCGGTAGTCCCTGTTGCTTTAGAACCAAAATTAAATTTAAGTTTTACTTCATGGTATTGTAATGCAATTAATGGTAAAGCAAGGCCAGGGTTTCTACAAAACCAAAAATAAAGGGGTATTTGAACCATATTAACAGAACCATGGCCATTTGAACCCGTCAAATGATCTGCTCCACTGTGTGAAGCTCTAGCATATGAATGTTTCATATATTTTAAACTTGGTTTTTTACCATCTGGTGTAGTTAATTCTTCCCAAACTTGCATCCATTCTTTATAATGACGGTCTATACGCTGGCCACCTATTTCAAGTTCTACATCTTGAATTATATTATCAGCATTTTCAATACCTGTGCCTGTTGATGTTGCATAAATCTTAGATACTAAATCACCATTACGAGAAATAGTCACAGTTCCACTACTGGTACTATCGGTTAAAGTACTAGTTCCGTTAATAGTCTGCTGAATAGACTCCATAGAGAAGTTAGTGTGTCTTCTATAGACAACCTTAAAGAAAGTGATCTGCGGGTTACCCGTAAGGTAGATATCCTGAGCGCCATAAGCTACAAGTTGCATAAGTCCTCCTCCCATATTTTATACCTTAGCATAGAAAAAAAATATGTATTTTTTAAACTATCTTCTTCTAAAAGTAGAACCACTCTTAGAACCTTTAGATTTACTCTTAGAACCACTCTTAGAACCACTCTTAGAACTTTTAGATTTACTCTTAGAACCACTCTTAGAACCACTCTTAGACTTAGAACCACTCTTGCTCATGTATTTACTTTGTTTCATAACGCTTTTTTTCATATTTTTTCTGTCTTTCGTTCCAACTAAAATATTGTAATCTTTTAAAGCATGTGGCAAATTACTTATAATTCTTAGAGTTCTTAAAAGTTCTAGATAATAATTAGGATTGATATTAAAATTCATATGAACATCTATATTTTCTTTATTATAAAGAGATGCTTTTACGACTTCACTGTGTAATTTACAGACATACGATCTATTATCACCCAAACTATAGGATATATTTAAGAAATTATCTTTGTCTTCATAAAATGATGTTGGGAAAAAGATTAACTCCTGTTTAGATTCTTTACTCGGTAATTGAAAGAATGGACTGATTTTAGTGATTTCTTTTTTATTCATATCTAGGGTGTAAAAGAATCCTAAATAATATTTAAAAAACCGGTTAAAATAATCTTTATCAGCACCACTGTAATCAGATTTAGCTAAAGCGGGTATGAGATATTTATTTATATTTGTGTCCTGTTTATAATCTAAGACAGCATGACCAATACCTAGGTACTCTTTACCAAATTTAATTAAATTTGAGCTATTCCTTATATGAAATGGTAAATCACCAAAACTGTTGACCATTTCTGTTAGAACTTTATCACTCTTATTGACTATCATTTTACAGTTGTATTGTCCATCTACCTCCATAATCTTTAGGGGATTAATATCATAGAGCATGTGTAACTTATTTTTGTAAGTAAACGGTCCCCAGTTCTTCTCAAAATTGGATGATTGAGATTCACACACTAGTGTTTTGGGTATTTTGTAGTTAAGAGTATCTACATCAATAACTGCTAAATACATTAATCTTTTCCTAGGATCTTTGTCATGCCCATCTATTTCATTGACTAACATGAAAATATCATCTTTATAATAAAATAATCTGGGATCTTCGGGACCCTCTAATGCTTGTTTTTGATGAACAACAATTCTATTCTTAAATTCTTTAAATTTAAGATTGTGTTCTTCTAATAACGATATATCAACATCGATGATATTTTGATTAATCTTCTTATAATTCTTATTAAAGACTGTTAACACTACAAAATTAATACCATCCCACGATCTAACGTTGCCATAC
>Ga0206130_10007376_pt1 | contig 12196 bp, 9 predicted proteins | sample Helgoland_Spring_9_FD_148637 | JGI IMG/M metagenome (GOLD analysis project Ga0206130, IMG submission 148637) | Pelagic subsurface seawater microbial communities from Kabeltonne, Helgoland, North Sea - Helgoland_Spring_Bloom_20160512_1 | ecosystem: Environmental > Aquatic > Marine > Epipelagic ...
TAGAAACATTCGCTACGGCTAAAACACTTGAGTCTTGCCAGTTCAATGTTGTGTAGGATTTCAAAATAAAATAAATGGAGTAAAAATTTGGAATCCCAAGAATTACGCCGGCAATAATATTTTTAGCAAGTACTGGCTTGTGACTTGAACGAATGCGTTGAAAGAAATATACAACTATGCCAATGCATCCTGCCAAACCAAAACCAAAAGCGGTAAATAACGAGGGGCTCAAATTGGCGAGAGCTACCTTTTGAGCATAATTTAGATGAAGGTCTAAAAGGCCACTGCCAAAAAATAGAATCACTAACATAAATGAGGCACTTTTTTTATTTGTTGCCTTGTTAGCACTAGCTATTAGAAAGACGCCTAAAAGCGCAAATACGACGCCAGAAATTTTTAAAAATGATACAGTTTCTTTGTAGATAAGAATCATTCCTAGCATTGATACTGCCATGCTCATTTTAACAGCTACAGATGTTGATGCAATGCCGTTTTTTTGAGCACTTATTGCCATTATAATGAATAAGGAAATAAAAAGAATGGCTGACACGCCAATAAATGGAATCCAAGTTAGATTTGTAAGAATAGCAGGTTGAATATCTGATGCATATATACTTACGCCGCAGATGAATGCCGTAAAATAATTGACTACAATAGCTTGAAATGAATCTATTTTATATTTTTCAAAGATTCTGAATATGACCAAAAGTAAGGTAGAGCATATAATTGTTCCGATAAGTGCAATCATTTTCTTTTGAAATAGTGGATGGTATCTGTACCAAATCGAATGGTTTCGACAGGGATTCTATTGATTACCGGTGCTTTATATCCTTCTTTAAATGATTTCTTTCCAACGATTACCCGAGCCTCATCCCAGACGTTATCTATTATAAAATATTGTAATGTTCGGCTTCCTCCTTCGACAAAAACAGACTGAATATCTCGTTTGTAAAGTTCATCAAGAATATTTTTCGTACTGGTTTCATTGATTTTTACAAATTCAATGTTCTTTTCTTGTCCGTCTTTTAGACGATTAAAAACAATAGTAGGTGCATCTTCAGAATAAACATTTAAGGAGTCACTTATTTGAAGTTGACTATCAATAACCAATCGAGTTGGATTTGAGCCACCATATTCTCTTACGGTCAATGACGGGTTGTCATTAATAATTGTATTTCTTCCTACCAGAATACTCTGCTCCTCACTTCTCCATTTATGAACTAGTGTTTTTGTTTCTGGCGCTGAAATCCAATTTACCATTTGTGTGTCTTCGTCTCGAATCTTGTCAAGAAATCCATCTAAAGTTTGAGCCCATTTTAGTATAACATATGGTCTTTGTTTTTTATGGAAAGTAAAAAACCGTTTATTTATTGCCAAGCATTGTTCTTCAAGCACACCTTCTATAACATCAATACCAGCATTTTTTAATTTTTCAATACCTTTCCCACCTACCAAGGGGTTAGGGTCTCTCGTGCCTATTACAACTTTTTGAATTCCTTTTTTGATAATTAAATCAGCGCAAGGAGCTGTTTTTCCAACGTGAGAACATGGCTCGAGAGATACGAATAAGGTCGCTTTTTTTAGTGTTTTTGTGTCTTTAACTTTATTTATAGCATTCACTTCTGCATGAGGACCACCAAAAAATTGATGATAGCCTTCGGCTACAATCATATCATCAGAAACTAGCACGCACCCTACCATTGGGTTTGGAGCGACACTTCTAATACCTTTTAAAGCTAAATCAATGCAGCGTTGCATATAAATTTCTACGCTCATGTTTTATATTAAATGAATTGATTTTAAAATTAAGAAAAGGAGGCTTTAATTTAAAGTATAGAACGTTTTATTCACTATTGATCATTCAACTATTCATTCATAGTATATCAGTGAATAAGTCTTTAGCCCTAGTTTTTATATTCGACATTCCCTTGATTGTCATACCAAACAGCCTCTAAACGATCACCTTCTTTATAAAGCTCATAACTTTTACGTTTACCATCTACGAAATACGTACTATATTCACCGTCATATTCTCCAAGGGTAAAATAACCGTGCTCCCACACAACCCCATCATGATAAAATTCAAAAAATTCTCCATCTCTTTTACCTCCGTTATAAGAACACTTAACAGATATTTGTCCGTTTTTATAATATTCCCTGTAATCGCCATCAAGTTCTGAATTTTTGTAATTTTCTTCTTCCTTAATTTGACCGTTTTGGTAATAGCTTCTTTTTTTTAGAACAAATTCACGATTGCCTTTGCCTCCGTATGTTACAACAAGCTTTTTTTCCCCAGTCGCATAACGTTCTATTATTTCGTCTCTAATATCAGTAGGAGTAGCGGGATCTATACTTGTGTTACTTTGAAGTCTCGAGATTTCTGCTTTCAATTCTTGTATCTCTCGTTCTGCGTCACTTTCATTACAAGCTACGGTTAACAGGCAAAGTGAGGTAATTAAGATGAGCTGTTTAAAATCTTGCATTTGATTGATTTTAAAAAAGTAATTTACACTTTACTCAGTAAAGCGACTATTTATAAGATGAGAATTATTTCTAAAAGTTGCCTGAAAAGCTATAAAAATCAAAAAGCCTTGAGAAATTGATACTCTCAAGGCTTTTCTAATCCCACAGCCATATGGGCTTGCGGTCTGGACGGGACTCGAACCCGCGACCCCCTGCGTGACAGGCAGGTATTCTAACCAACTGAACTACCAGACCATATTTTTAATCTTGCGATCTCTGACAACAGTCAGATTCAAAAATGTTCGTTCCTAAAAAGGAGATACAAAAGTAAGCTTAATTTTTCGAATGCAAAACACTTTTTTAAAAAATCATTTGTAACATTTTGACTAAATTCAATTTAATATTTAACACCTTATGGATAAAGTTCGAATTTTACTTTTTTTAGCGTTCCCTTTCAGTGGTGTATTGGGTCAAGAAATTGAGGTGCTAACCAATGAAAATGTAAGGATACGTTGTTTAAAACAACTAAATACTAAGTACAGAGAGTGTAATCTTTCTATTATGCCAAATGGTAATGAGCTTTATTTTATGTCCACAAGAAAAAAGCCTTTCAATAGCTCTTTTGGTGATGGAGATATCTATAAGGCCATATATACAGATTCAGCTTGGTTGGCTCCAGAGTATGTGACTCAAATCAACACTGCAAATGGTGAGGATGAACCATCAGTTTCATATGATGGTGAAAAAATTTATTTCCAAAGCTGGTTGAATTACTGGGAATCCTCTGGAGGGCCGTATTATGAGGCTGAAATAGCCAATGGCAAACTGAAAAATATAAAGGGATTAGGAGGAGGTATTAATCAGTTTTTTAGAAAACACTATCGAATCAATATGGGATATGCCACTGACGGTATGGCGATCTCACCAAACGGCAAGCTCTTTATTGTAGCCTGTGGTTCTGACTATAACGGTAACATGGATCTTTATTTTAGTATTAAAAAGAAAGGGGCTTGGACCTTTCCGAAACCATTAGGCGTAAGCACAAGTGGAGATGAACGTTCTGTATATATTGCTGCTGATAATAAAACTATTTACTTTTCTTCTAATGGATATGGTGGATTTGGCAAGCTAGATATTTTTAAGGCCAAATGGAATGGAATAAATACTGAGGAACCTGTAAATATTGGAGAACCTTTTAACACCTCAAAAGACGATATGGGTTTCGTGATCTCAGGAAGGGGTGAAGCGGCATATTTCGTAAGAGATTTAGATATTTATTATGCTGATTTACTTAGAACACAAGCTTCTTTAAAGCCTGAACCGAGTGTCTTAGTATTTGGTAAAATTTCGCTTAATGATCAACCCACTCAAAAAACTGTTCGAATCATGTCAGAGGGTATTTTAATAGGAGAGACATCTTCAGATGAATATGGGAGGTATGCGATCACTATTTCCGCAAATTTTTCTAACGCAGAGGTCTTTGTTGATGGCTCAGAGGTGTATTATGAACCACAAAAAATAGCATCTAATTCCAATCGATATGATGAGTTCCAGATTGATTTTTCAGCAAACCAAAAGCCTCAATTTGAAAAGGATACTATTGCTGTTCCAAGTTCAGAGAAAGATCATTTGAATACCATGATTTATTTCGAATTCGATCAGTTTGACATTCCTTTGGACGAATTTTTTAAATTGAAAAGCTTACTTCAGTCCATCAATCAAAGTTCGGTCATATACATCGTTGGCCATACGGATCATATAGGTACGAGTCAATACAATCTTGATTTATCTAAAAAGAGAGCCATTGCCGTTCAGAATTATATTGCAGAATTTACGGGATTGAATAAAAATCAGTTTATTACGCGATTCAATGGTGAACGTAATGTACTTAATACTAGTATTCAGCCCGAAGATAGGTCAGTTAATAGGAGGGTTAGTGTAAAAGTAATGAACCACTAATTTCTTAATATTTTACCATACTTGACGATACTTTCAATACGTTCAAGCGTTTTCTTTTCTCTGCAAAGCTCAAGAAATGCTTTCCTTTCTAAATCTAGGAGATATTGTTCTGAAACAACGGTGTTTTCTGACAAGTCACCTCCGCATAAAACAAAACCAAGTTTTTCCGAAATGACACGATCATGTTCTGACATGTAGTTTCCTGATAACATTGAGTTGGCGCCTACATATACAATTCCAAGTCCTTCTTGACCAACAACGGTTATGTTTTTTTCTCTTTTTGGTGGAACATAACCTTTCTCGGTTAGCTCCAAGCATGCCGCTTTGGCTCTTGCCAATTGATGGTCTCTTGAGACAACCACTTCATCTATGCCCTCTCTCAAGTATCCATAATCGAAGGCTTCATAAGCGGACATGGATACCTTCGCTTGGCCGACTGTAAGGAACCGGTCCCTTAGTCTATTAATTTTTATATCTCCGTTATGCAATTCATCAGATAGACGTTTGGCAAATTCTTTGGTGCCACCTCCACCAGGGATTAGACCAACACCAAATTCTACGAGCCCCATATATAACTCTGCATGGGCCACAACTTTATCGGCGTGAAGTGAAATTTCACATCCTCCTCCTAACGCCATATTATGCGGTGCTACAACAACAGGTATATTGGAATAACGAATTCTCATCGTTGTATCTTGAAATGCCTTAACTGCAAAATTAAGCTCATCAAAATCCTGATCAGCAGCCATCATAAAAATCATACCTACATTAGCGCCAGCGGAGAAGTTTTGTCCTGTATTTGAAATAACAAGACCCTTATAATCCTGCTCTGCCAATTCAATGGCTTTATTAATACCTTGAAGCACACCACCTCCTATGGTATTCATTTTGGTGTGAAATTCTAGATTTAGAATACCATCACCAAGATGCACGACAGTGCAATCAGAATTTCCCCAAACTTTATTGTCTTCTCGAAGCGCATTAAGACTAACGAGTTTTTCTGTTCCTGGTATAATCTTATAGCTTTTCGACGCCATGTCAAAAAACATTTTTTGACCATTTTCCAATTTGTAAAACGAGGTCATTCCTGCTGCGCGCATTTCTTCAATTGCATTGCCCATTACCTTGTTGGCATCTTTAATGAATTTAACGCCTTGATCATAACCGAATAAATCCCATGATTCAAATGGTCCCAATTCCCATCCAAATCCTGCCTTTAATGCGTCGTCAATTTTATAAAACTCATCAGAGATTTCAGGTATTCTATTTGACACATAAGCCAATAAACCACCAAAGATCCTTCTGTAAAATTCACCAGCTTTGTCCATTCCCATAACGAGCATTTTCGTTCGTTGACTCAGGTCTTCAATAGGTTTGGCCATTTCAAGCGTTGGGAATTTAACTTTGTCAGGTTTTTTATACTCCAAAGTATTTAGATCTAGTGCAAGTATGGTTTTCTTGCCATTTTCATCTTTAGTTTTTTTGTAAAAACCTTGACCTGATTTGGAACCAAGCCAGTTGTTTTCAACCATTTTAGCTATGTAATCAGGCAATTCGAAAAGTTCCCTTTCTTCATCATCAGGACAATTTTGTTTTAACCCATTAGCTACATGAACGAGCGTATCTAAACCAACTACGTCACAAGTTCTAAAAGTTGCAGACTTGGGCCGGCCTAAAATAGGTCCTGATAATTTATCGACTTCACTGACTGTGAATCCCATTTCTTTTACTGCATGGAAAAGAGCCATGATAGAATATACACCAACGCGATTGGCTATAAAAGCCGGCGTATCCTTACAAAGGACTGTTTTCTTGCCGAGTATTTTTGCTCCATAATCCATTAAGAATTCAACCACATTGTTATCTGTTTGAGGCGTCGGTATGATTTCTAAAAGCTGAAGATATCTTGGGGGGTTGAAGAAATGTGTTCCACAGAAATGTTTTTGAAAGTCATCACTACGACCATCGAGCATCATGTGAATTGGAATCCCTGATGTGTTGGATGAAATTAAAGTCCCATTGGTTCTGTATTTCTCTACTTTTTCGAACAACTGCTGCTTGATATCAAGCCTTTCAACAATCACTTCAATTACCCAGTCACAATCTTTTATTTTATGAAGGTCATCATCGAAATTACCAGTTTCAATTCGAGTCGCAAATGATTTTAGATAAATAGGAGAGGGGTTTGATTTGAGTGCAAACTGTAATGATTGATTGACAATTCGATTTCTAACCGCCTTGGATTCTAGAGTGAGACCCTTTTTAGCTTCTACGGCATCTAATTCCTTGGGTGAAATATCTAGAAGCAATACTTCGCAACCTACATTTGCAAAATGGCAAGCAATTCTTGAGCCCATTACTCCTGAGCCTAATACGGCTACTTTTCTAATAAATCTTTTCATATTCTTATAATTATGCTTCTGTATTCTTATTTATTTCAACCTCTTCGATAGCCAGATCTACGGCATTCATAACTTTCATGAAACCCTGCAGGTCTCGATCTTTAAATTTTGAGGCAATTTTTTTATTAAAATCTAAAAGGAAATCTCTAACGAGTTTTCTTTTTTCAACACCTTTGGCCGTTAAAAAAATATTAACCTTTCTTTTATCACCTGAAAATTCTTTTCTCTCAATGAGTCCACTTGTTTCCATATTATTTAACGTTCGAGATAAAGAGGTAGGTTCCATGCCCATTTTTGGACCGAGCTGCGTACTGGGTGTTCCGTCTTTTTCAACTATCATGAGAATAAAGCCAACAGACATAGTCATGCCTTCCGTGCTTGCAGTATTGTTGTACATGCGCGATACGCGATGCCAAGCATGGCGCAACATAAAATCTATGAGTAAAGGTTGTTTTTGCTCCATTAGGAGTCTAAAGTAGTAAAAATTTATTATGCACGCATAATTTTACCAAGGAATTTTTGAGATATAAACCGTGCCCTTAAAAATGGCTACAAGGGTTTCATTTTGGTTATAAACATGGACATGATACACCCCTGTTTTCTTTCCTCTGTGTATTTCTTTTGAACGTGCAATCAAGCCGTCATTTGCATTCACTTTTTGTAGATGTGAAATAGAAGTTTCAATACTAAAGCTGTGCTTGCCGTAGCTATTTGCGGCAAACGCAAGTGTTGTATCCGCAAGAGAATAAGCAATCCCACCATGAGCAATAGAAAAGCCATTCAGCATTTCTTCTTTGACAATACAAGAGCATACGCAATATCCTTCATGAAGTTCATCCACTTTCAATCCTAACCAATTGCTAAATGCATCTTTTTTGAGCATTTTATCAATGATTTTATCGGGTCCGTTTAATTCATGTAGGCGATCCATGCTTTTAATTTTAAATCATTTCTAACGGCGTCAAGAGTAATTTCCGCTTGTTCGTTCGATGAATATGAAAACAAAATAACACGGTACCATCCATCATACTCTCGAATATATTGGATATCTATTTCTCCGTATGCGGTTTTGTCGAGCCAGTTTTGCGCATAAGCATCGTTCTTAAAAGATCCTACAACAATATGGTAGTTTTTCGGTCCTTCATATTCCATTTCTTCATCTTGCAAATCTAAGGACTCCTCGATTTCCTCTATAATTACAGATTCCTCCTCAATTTCAGGCTCTTTCTTAACTTCAATTGCGGCTGAATCTTCAACTTGTTCTATGATTTTAGTTACATTATCAACGATTTGAAGATCTTCTTTATTTGTTGCTTGTTGTAGCTTTTCATTTTTTGATTCACGAAAAATGAAGTATGTACCCATAATAAAAGCCAATCCTGCAACAAGTAGAATGAGCATAGGGATGCGTTTACTTTTTTTACGGTTTTTGTCAAACGCTGCTTTTTCAAGGATTGGTTTCTTTATACTTTCTTTTTTATGTCCAATTGGTGGTAGGTCCAAATCATCTTCCCATTGTTCCTTATTCGTGTATGCTTTCGGGTTATTTCCGTCAGAATGTTTTCTAGTGCTCATTTAAAACATGGATTTAAAATCAAAATGCGTATCAAGTCGAATTCCTTTTTCGGTTTCTTTCAAAGTACAGCACTCATTATTGGCGTCATGTTCGAGGAATAGCACGTATTTTTCATTCATTGCTTGATTAAGAAAGATTCCTTTTTCTTTTAAAGTTGTCAAAGGTCTCGTGTCATAACCCATAACATAAGGTAACGGTATATGTCCTACACTTGGCAATAAATCAGCCATAAAAACTAAGGTTTTGTTTTTGTAACGAATATGTGGAATCATCATACTTTCTGTATGTCCATCTACAAATAGCACATCAAAATTATTGAATACTTCTTTTGAATAACCCCCTCTTTTTTCTACAAATTTGAGCTGTCCACTTTCTTGAATAGGCAGAATGTTTTCTTTTAAAAAAGAGGCTTTTTCACGGTCATTTGGATTTATAGCCCAGTTCCAATGGTCTTGTGTACTCCAATAAGTTGCATTTTTAAAAGCTGGTCGGTAACCATTTTTCTGGTCATTCCACTCGACTGCACCACCACAATGATCAAAGTGTAAATGCGTCAAGAATACATCAGTAATTTCATCTCGGTGAAAGCCCAACTGGTTTAAACTCTTGTCAAGTGAATCATCTCCATGCAAATAATAATGCGAAAAGAACTTATCTGATTGTTTGTCTCCCATTCCTGTATCGATGAGAATCAAGCGTTTGCCATCCTCTATGAGCAAACTTCTGAGTGCCCATGAGCACATGTTGTTCTCATCTGCTGGGTTCGTTCTGGTCCAAAGGCTTTTAGGGACGACACCAAACATTGCTCCTCCATCAAGTTTAAAATAACCAGTATTAACGACATGTATTTTCATGATTTCAACAGTTAGGTAACAGAGTAATCCTCAAAGTCTTCAATAACGTCCTGTTCAAAGGTATTTGTTACGGATATTGGAACATAGTCAACAGTTACATTGGTTTTATCGAGACCAAAATCTTCTGCCGGTTTTAATCCCGTACTTTTCACAAATCGATAGGCTTTTACGCATATATTTTGAAATGGCGTTAAATCGTTATCGATAGCAACTCTCGAATTAATTACCACGAAGCGGTAATCTACCTCCTCAATACTTCCGCGAACTGCTTCAAATACACTGTCTCCGGAAAGTTCATTTTTCTCAACCATTTTCCTTTGAATTTTACGCATCATGTATTCAATATGGTGTTCTTCCTTGAATCCGAGCTGAAGACTAACGTAATAGCATGATTTATCAATGATTTCATTAACTGAATAATGCACACCCCAGGGTTCATTTTGTATATCAAGATGAAGAAACCATACGATGCCTGCTTTCCGGGGTTTTTTGTTAAATAACGAGTGGAAAACCGTAGTATCCAATTTGTTTGGAGAATTACTTCGTGTCGGAAAAACAAGATTTGTTGCGTCAAATGGAATTTTTGGATCGTTTTTAACGGCTGAAAGAAGAGGAATCACTTTTTTCATTGATTCATACTCTGTAATACTTGTGCGCAATTCACGTGCTTTATTGTATAAGAAAAGTAGAGAAAAGAAAGTAGCAGCTAGGACAAGCGTAAACCAGCCACCAGATACAACTTTACCTAAATTTGACATTAAGAATACGCCCTCTATTAAAATAAAAATTAAGAAGATTAAAAGATAAACCATTCTTCTTTTTGGGTACTTAACAATAAGCAAGAACCCTAAAAGAATTGACGTCATGACCATATCAATTGTAATTGCCAAGCCATAGGTATGCTCCATGGCACTTGATTTTTTAAATATGAAAATAACAAGAAGGCAACCAAACATTAAAAACCAATTGATGAATGGAATATAAATCTGTCCTTTGTGATCAGATGGGTATTTGACTTTCAAGTTGGTCCATAATTTAAGCTTTATGGCTTCATTCATTAATGTAAATACACCTGTGATTAGCGCTTGAGATGCTATGATTGTTGCTATTGTTGCAATACCTATAGCAAAAGGCATAATGCTTTCTGGTACCATGGAATAAAATACGGTTTGACCTGATGCTAAATTAAAACCTGGGCTTAAACACAATGCCGCTTGTCCCATATAATTGGTGACCAAAAGTGTTGCAACGAAGGCCCAGCTCACACGAATATTATCTTTTCCACAATGTCCTAAATCCGAATAAAGTGCTTCTGCACCAGTTGTGCAAAGAAACACAGCCCCAAGAACCCAAAAACCACCATCTATATTTACGATGAGATTAAAGGCCCACCATGGGTTGAGAGCTCTTAATACTGTTGGGTTATCTACAATTTGCATTGCACCTAGGTAACCAAGGAAAGAGAACCAGACGACCATTACAGGACCAAATAATCTACCAATTGCATTCGTCCCGAACTGCTGTACCGCGAATAAAATAACCACAATGGTTACAACAATAGGAATGACTTTTAAATTCGGATAAATATTGTTTAGTCCCTCTACAGCTGAGGAAATAGAGATTGCAGGAGTTATAAATCCATCGGCTATAAGCGTTGAACATCCAATCAGAGCAGGAATAATGATCCAACGAAATCTACGTTCTTTAAGCAAAGCAAAAAGTGCAAATATTCCACCTTCACCTTTATTGTCAGCATTTAGAGCGAAATAGACATACTTAAAGGTTGCGATTAAAAGAAGTGTCCAAATCACGCACGAAAGTCCACCGAGTATGAAGGCTTCACTAATGTTCTTACCACCTCCTGTAATAGCCTGAAATACGTAAAGAGGAGAGGTTCCTATATCTCCGAAAACAATACCGGTACTGATTAGGATACCGGCGAATGTCATTTTGCTAACATTTGAATTACTCATGCGCTCTTGTTACAAACAAATGTATATGAAATTTTTAAGATGTTTACTTTAATTCTATTGATTTCTGAAATGAAAAATAGTCTATATTTGCAAAGAAAATGCCCACGTGGTGAAATTGGTAGACACGCCATCTTGAGGGGGTGGTGCCGTAAGGTGTGCTGGTTCGAATCCAGTCGTGGGCACATTTTTTTTAAGAAGTTTTTCTTCTAAAAAGCTAAAACAAAAACTCGATAAATTATTTTAAATAAAAACATAAATAAATGAATTACAGATATTTAATAATATTTACATTATTCTTTACTTTAATTATAAATTCTTGTTCATCAGACCTTCCTTTAGATGTTGTGATAACAGAAGAAGCTGATACGGATTACAAAAAACAAGGTGAAGATTTCATGAAGCTTAACAAGAAAAAGTCCCGTGTAGTCACTACATCAAGTGGACTGCAATATGAAGTGTTGAATAAAACCGAAGGTCCAAAGCCAGGTCCTACAACGAAAGTAAAAGTGCACTATCATGGTACGACTCCTGATGGTGACGTTTTTGATAGCTCAGTTGATAGAAACCAACCTTCGGAATTTGGATTGAATCAAGTAATTAGAGGATGGACGGAAGGACTTCAATTGATGTCTGAAGGTTCCAAATATAGATTTTATATACCACAAGAATTGGCCTATGGAGCTAACGGAAAACCAGGTTCAATCATTAAGCCATTTATGCCTTTAGTTTTTGATGTTGAACTTTTACAAATACTAGATGGAACTGAGAAAGCCAAAGAAATCACAAGTCTTAAATTTAATAAAGTAAAACATGATTTTGGAAAAATAAAAGAAGATACGGACAACAAAACAGTATTCAGAGTCACCAATACCGGAAAATCTCCTCTGGTAATTAATGATGTAAAGGCAAGCTGCGGTTGCACAACGCCTTCAAAACCAACAGAACCTATAGCTCCGGGTAAAAGTGATA
>Ga0206130_10007380_pt1 | contig 12189 bp, 12 predicted proteins | sample Helgoland_Spring_9_FD_148637 | JGI IMG/M metagenome (GOLD analysis project Ga0206130, IMG submission 148637) | Pelagic subsurface seawater microbial communities from Kabeltonne, Helgoland, North Sea - Helgoland_Spring_Bloom_20160512_1 | ecosystem: Environmental > Aquatic > Marine > Epipelagic ...
ACCTATGTTCAATTCAGATAATTTGACCGATGCAAATTTTGTTGCCAAGCAATAATCCACAGCAGAAGCAACTCCCACTCCACCTCCTACAGCTTTTCCTTGCACTCTTCCAATTATTAATTTGGGACATTTTCTGCATGCATTAATCACATTGGCAAAACCGGAAAAGAATTTCTTACCCGTATCCAAATCGTTAATGCTTATCAGCTCTGTAAAGCTAGCTCCTGAGCAAAAAGTTCGGACACCTCCACTTTTCAGAACAATTAGCTTCACTGCATCGTCCTGACCTGCTTCAGTAATCGTTTGCGCTAATTTGCTCAAGATATCACTTGGTAATGAGTTGTGTTTTGGGTGAAAAAATTCAATTGTTGCTAGGCCGTTCTCGGCTTTATCTATTTTAACATATGGTACTGACATTTACTTATATTTTAAATTATTAATCTTGAATTTTTAGTTTTTAATACTAAATCACAATTATTAAAAACTCCTAATTAAAAATTATTGATTCAACTTTTTTTTCATCGTTCTTCGAATTGCTCCGAGCAGTCGTAATATCTCTTTAACGTTTTCTAGTAATTCTTCCTGTTGGCCTTTACTTATTAATTCAACTTCTAACATCAATCTTAACCAATATTCAGTTTCTCAAGCTTCCTTCTACGATATAGACACTTTATGAAGGAAATCTTTATCACTCTGACCACCCATTGATTCTTCAAGATTTGCACCTATTGAAGTTGCGCTTCGAATTATTTGTCGAGTTAAGTCATATTCCTTCTTTTCTTTCTGAACTGCGTAAGCCAATTTAACGGCTTTTACTGCAAATTCAAAACTCTTCTTTTGAACTATATTTTCTTGAGCCATTTACTTAATTATTAATGCATCAATTTTTAGTTTTTAATCCAGTTCTAATTTTTGTTGGTTATAAGTATTAAATTCTCAATGGAATCTCAATTGCTTTTTAGTCCCAATTAAAAATTCAAAACTAAAAACTAATAATTCTAATTTTAAAGAATTGAAAATTGCTCAAAGTGATGATTAAAATGTTTCCGATTCATCAAGTCCCAAAGATCTTTATCTAAAGGACCAAAAACTGCATTGTTTGCTGTTGCTTCTGGGTTTTCCTTATAATACAATTCAAACGCATCAAATGCTTCTAAAAATTTAGCTTTGGCTTCGTTCAAGTCGGCATATTCTAAATCGGCTAAAACTCCATCCTCCAAAACAGGTGTCTTACTATTCTTTGGAAACGGATAGTAATTATACAAACTATCCGTGTACTTTTCCAAATGCTCTTCCGGAGTATGAACGTCTAACTTAATCTTATTCACTGCAGAATGCAATCCGTGTGTTAAATGCTCTACCATGTGCTGTGGAGTCATGATGCCCCACTTCGCAGTTGATTGCTCGGTTAACTTTGCCAAGTAGCCTTCTACATTTTTACGGTTAATTTCTTGGAAAGGACTTTTCTTTGCTACCATGGTTAAAACGGTTGCAATAGCTACTTTCTCATCGTCTTGATCAAACACTTCAACAAACCATTTTACAACCCCTGAAGGAAATTGCTGACCTCGAACGTCTTTATCTCTCTTTTCTTGACAGGTTAAACGAACATAAATGGTGTCCCCATGATAAATAGGACGCATAAAACGACACGTATCTAAACCGTAATTAGCAGATACCGGACCTTTGTTGGGGTACACAAATAAACCTGCTGCCGCAGAAAGTATAAAGTATCCGTGTGCAGCGCGCTTGTCGAAAATAGTGTGATTTAAAGAAGTAGTATCCGTGTGGGCATAAAAATGATCCCAAGAAAGATTTGCGAAATTAGCGATCTCTGAATCCATCATCGTACGCTTATGCGTTTTCAATGACATTCCTGCTTCAATGTCTTCAAAATGATATTTGAAAGGGTGTTGTGGAGTCTCTTTATACTTTGCACCCGATTGGAAAATTCCGGTAATTTCAGTTACTGTTGTTGGTGAACCTTGAATTGCGCAACGTTGCAAGTAGTGCTTCACTCCTCGCATTCCGCCCATTTCTTCGCCACCGCCGGCTCTACCTGGACCACCGTGGGTTAAGGTTGGCAACGGAGAACCATGGCCGGTACTTTGTTTGGCAGAGTCTTGATTCAGCACTAAAATTCTACCATGATGCGTAGCAGCTTCTACGGTAAACTCTGTCGCAATTTTATCATCTCCGGTTACAATAGAAGCACACAATGAGCCCATTCCTAGATGAGAAAGCTCAACGGCTTCGGCTGTGGTAGAATATGGCATAATGGTACTTACAGGACCGAAGGCTTCCACATTGTGAACTGCCATGTTTTTAAATGGCTCTTTCTCTACCATCAAAATTGGACTTAAAAAAGCTCCTTTTGAAGCATCTGCTCCATTCACCTCAACTTGGTCTAAACTTCCGTACACAATCTCAGCAGTCTGACTCAATTCCGCAACTCTTTCTTTGACTTCTTGAACCTGATCTTTACTAACCAAAGCTCCCATTCTTGTCTCTTTCAGTGAAGGATCTCCGATATTAGTTCTACCCAGCTCTTTACCAAGTGCAATCTGAACATCTTCCACGTAGTTTTCAGGAACCATTATTCTTCGAATAGCGGTACATTTCTGTCCACACTTTACAGTCATTTCAGCTTTTACGCCTTTGATAAACAATTTAAATTCGGGCGTCCCGGGAGCGGCATCCAAGCCTAAAACGGAACAATTTAAAGAATCTGCCTCCATGTTAAATGGAACAGCTTCATTGATAATTCTCGGATTTGCTTTTAACATTCGACCGGTAGTTGCAGAACCGGTAAAAGTGACAACATCTTGAGATTCTACGTGGTCTAAAATGGTTCTAGCGGAGCCACAAATTAATTGCAATGCTCCTTCTGGCAATATATTAGATGCTATTATTTCTTTTACTACCGCTTCGGTTAAGAAGGACGTATTGGTCGCCGGTTTAACAACCGCAGGAACTCCAGCCATCCAGTTCACTGCACACTTTTCTAACATGCCCCAAACCGGGAAATTAAAAGCATTAATGTGAACTGCAACTCCTCTTTTAGGCACCATAATGTGGTGGCCCATAAATTGGCCTCCTCTCGACAAGTCTATTCCATCTCCTTCTACATGGTAAGGTTTGTTTGGGAATTCTTTTCTTAAAGAAGCATTGGCAAATAGGTTACCAAAACCACCTTCGATGTCGATCCAGGAATCTACTTTGGTTGCTCCTGTTTTGTACGAAATTTCATAAAACTTTGCTTTGTGCTTCATCAAGTGAAGTCCCAACTTCTTCAGCATCATACCACGTTCTTGGAACGTCATTTTTCGTAAAGCAGGATTCCCAACCTTTCTGCCGTAATCAAGAATATCGCTAAAATCGAATCCCTCTGTAGTTGAAGTGGCAATCTCTTCGCCGTTTACCGCATTAATTAATGGAACACCATCTCCATCTCCTGTTACCCAATTTCCTTGTATGTAGTTTTCTAACTTCATTCTATTAATTTTTAGTTGTGAATTTTTAATCTTTAATCCATTCAATACAAACAAGTAAGAATTAAAAACTAAAAATTAGCGATTAAACATTTACATTCTCAATAATCGTAGCATAGCCCTGACCAACACCAACACACATTGCTGCAAGAGCATAACGCTTTCCGGTTTTTTGAAGCTCAATTGCTGCTGTATGCAAAATTCTTGTTCCTGTTACTCCAAGTGGATGACCAATTGCAATTGCACCTCCGTTTGGATTAATTCTAGCATCATCATCTGCCAAACCAAGTTCTCGTGTGCAAGCCAAAGCTTGGGCCGCAAAGGCTTCATTGAATTCCATAATATCCATATCGTCCAATGTTAAACCTGCTCTCTTTAAGGCAAGCTTTGTTGCCCCGACTGGACCAATCCCCATAATTCTAGGTTCAACCCCAACAACGGCTGAACTTACAATTCGAGCCATTGGTTTTAAGTTATATTTCTTCACCGCATCTTCAGAAGCAATGATAGTTGCAGCAGCGCCATCATTTAATCCCGATGCATTTCCTGCAGTTACAGTTCCTCCTTCTTTTCGAAAAGCAGGTCTTAGTTTAGACAAACCTTCAAAAGTCGTTCCCGGTCGAACAAATTCATCTTTGCTAAAAATGATTGGATCTTTTTTTCGCTGAGGAATTTCAACTGAAACTATCTCCTCTGCCAATCTACCATTTTCTTGCGCTGCCGAGGCTTTCTGCTGGGACCAAGCTGAAAACTTATCCTGATCTTCTCGACTTATTCCAAATCGGTCTACTAAATTTTCGGCCGTTTCGCCCATTGCATCAGTACCGTAAAGGTCTTTTATTTTCTTATTAACGAACCTCCAACCAAAACTGGAATCGTGCATTTCAGCATCTCTTCCAAATGGAGTTGACGTTTTTGAAATTACCCAAGGACCTCTGGTCATGTGCTCTACCCCACCGGCAATAAAAACATCCCCTTCTCCTGCTTTAATCGCTCTATTCGCTTGAACAATAGCTGACATTCCCGAAGAACACAATCGATTTACGGTTTCACCTGGAACTGACCACGGCAAACCAGCTAATAATGAGCACATTCTTGCAACATTTCGATTGTCTTCTCCTGCTTGGTTAGCATTACCGAGAATTACATCATCATAGGCTTCAGCCGGAATGTTCGGGTTTCGTTTTACAATTTCTTTAATTACCAAGGCACCCAAATCATCTGTTCTCACCGGAGATAAAGTACCTGTAAATTTTCCGATTGGAGTCCTGATTCCGTCTATTATATATGCTTCTTTCATTCATTTTTTTTTGGAAGGTTAAAGGTAAGATAAGAATTACGAATCCGGGGATTACGAATCACCAATAATTGCCCTTTTCACCTGACGATAAAACCAGAATTACATGTTATAGTCAAACCTTATGCTCCTTTGAAGTTCGATAAACGGTTCCTCTAAAAAAATAGAAAGGCTCTTCTTGTCCTTCACAAGTAATTACAACATCAACGTCGGCTTTTTTATTCCCCAAGGAGATTACCGTAGCTTCAGCTTTAAGAACATCCCCAATTTTTGCCGATTTTGAATACGACATATTCCCATTAATCAGCGGTGAAATTCGACCGTAAGAATTTGAAGCAAAAGCCAATGCTGAGTCAGCTAGCGAATAAGCCATTCCACCATGTAACGTTCCAAAACCATTGAGCATTTCTTTTCGAACTTGCATTTCCAAAATACAATGTCCTTCTTCAATTAATAGTGGTTTTATCCCCAACCATTGAGAACAGAAGTCATTCTCCATCATGGACTCATATACTTTTTCGGCCTTGTTTTTCAAATTAGTTTATTAGTTAAGTAGTTTATTAGTTGATGGGTTGTTGAAACTATTTCGGTTTTTTTGAACCATATGCGATAGAAGCAAAAAGTGCCAAAATTTCTTTGGCCTCAGAAAGTATAATCTGTAATTCATCGTTTTTAATCCAATCTAGTTTTTCGATAATTTCTAACCAATAGACAGTTTCGCTTGCTTCACTTTCAGAAATTTTGATTTTATTCCTAAAGTCAGCCGCACTTCGAGCTCTGTTTGCTTCTCTATAGTTAGCTCCTACACTTGTCCCTGATTTTGAAATTTGATTCTTAATTACCCTCCCTTCATCCGTCCTTGGAATATTTGCAGATAATTTGATAATTCGAATTGCAAAATCCTTTGTTCGTAATTCTAACTTTTCACCAAATTCTTTATTTGTCATCTCCACTTCTTCAAAATGACACCAATTTACTAAAACTATCTAACTAACTGCTTATGCCAACTCTCCTTAACCGGTACTTCCCACTTTGTTTCAAAGTCGCCTTTTGTTTCAATCAAGTTGTTAAAAACAGTAGTTTCTTCATTTAATACTCCTTCCTCTAACTGTTTTTGAAAATCCGCCATTGGCATCATTTTGATTTCAGAACCTTCCTTGTATTTCAAATTCAGCCGATTAAATAAATCCAATTGATAATGCTTTTCAAGCTCTTTTATAAAGCGAACAGATGAATCAATGGAACAGCCGGAAGCTTTCACTTGAGTTTCATCAGCGAATAAAACTATAAACTGATTGTAGAACACTTCGAAAGCTGCTTGCAATTCAGAACCATGAGCTGCCCATTGATCTATGAATTTAGCCCCGTGAGCTTGAATCTCATTCACCTCTGCGTCAGACAGTCTACGATCAGTTTGATAAATCCATACCCTGCTGTGATCTGCTAATTCTTGATAATTCATTCTTTTGTCTTTTTTCAAAGGTAATGAATGATGTAGTTCTTAACTGCTAATCTATTGCATAAAAAAAGGGAAGCATTACCTCGTACTTTAAGAACTGATTAAATAAATGAAGATGAAAAAATATTGAAAATTACATTTTGTAGTATCTCACAAAAGCACTAATAAGCATAAACTCATTATTTAAAAAGGGTACTATCAATAGCAGTTCCTTCACGATATACAATTACTTTTGATGTGTCACCATTATTTTTTAAATGAATAAATTCACCTGACTTTTTACCTTCTTCAAAGTATCCTCTTAGTTTTAATCCTCCATTCTCATAGTATTTGAAGTAATTACCTTCCATTCTAGGAACTTCAGCTGATAAATTCCCATTCTTGAACCAAAAGAAAGATTTTTCATTTAAATCATTTATTTCACTAATCTTATTTCCAAAAGTGTCGTATTTTCGATAAACCTTCATCTTACCTTCAATATAATATCTAATGTTTTTGATTTTTCCGAATGGAAAATATGAAATTGCCGTATCTTGCTGCAAACCTCTATAAAAACTTCCGCTCTCCATCAACTTTCCATCTTTGAAAAACATATCATAACTTCCGTGCATTAACGAATCTTTCAAAAGAATTTTATACTTAAGATTCCCGGTCTCATAATATTCGTATTTATATCGAACTCCATCTGCGTTCTTAATAATCACTTTCGGTATATTTGGTTCATAGCGCTCTGCAACATACTCTTTCTCATTTTTACAAGAAATTAAAAAGCATAAAATGATTATAAATTTTAAATGATTCATGTAATGTTTTTTTTAATGCATTTTGGTCTATTTTCATTTTTTCTTTGGCCACTGAAAATGTTGTTAACCGAGAGTGTCCAGATCAACATATTATACTTTTGATTCCAACAAATAAGGATTCAACTTCAAGTTATATATCCTATTAAACTAAAAAAGGGAAGCATTCTCTTCCCTAATTCGTAATTAAAAACTTACAATTTATAATTCTCTATAAACCTTTCCCTTCTGCTATCAATTCCGCTAAATCATATACTTTAAGCGTATCTTCTTTCTCTTTGTTTTTTACCCCATCGGTCACCATGGTCATGCAAAATGGACAACCAACAGCAACAATGTTTGGATTAGCATCCACTACATCTTCCATTCTCTCAATATTCACTTCTTTGGTTCCTGGCTCTGCTTCTTTAAACATTTGAGCGCCTCCTGCACCGCAGCAAAGACCTTTTGCTTTGCAACGCTTTAACTCAACCAAGTCAGCATCTAATTCTTGTAATAGAGCTCTTGGTGCTTCATACTCCCCATTTCCTCTGCCTAAGTAACAAGGATCGTGAAAAGAAATTTTCTTCCCTTTAAATTCGCCACCTTCTATCTTCAATTTACCTTCTTCCATTAATTTTTGAAGAAATTGAGAATGATGCAAAACCTCGTAATCTCCGCCTAAGCCCGGGTATTCGTTTTTTAAGGTATTGAAACAATGAGGACACGTCGTCACAATTTTCTTAACCTCATAAGCATTCATAACCTGAATGTTAGTCATCGCTTGCATCTGAAATAAGAATTCGTTCCCAGCTCGTTTTGCAGGATCTCCTGTACAACTTTCTTCCGTGCCTAGAATCGCAAAATTTACCCCAACACTGTTTAATATTTTAACAAAGGCACGAGTAATTTTCTTTGCTCGATCATCGAAACTTCCAGCACATCCTACCCAAAATAAAACCTCTGGCTTTTCCCCTTTAGCCGTTAATTCGGCCATTGTATTCACGTTTAACGTACTGCTCATAATTTTCTATCTTTCAAATACTTCGATTGTTTTTTCTTTTTTAACTAAGTCTGTAAACTTTCCGTTAAATCGAGTTGCTTTTACCAAATGGTTATCAATCCAATGATAGTTACCACCACGTGGCTTACCCATTAAAAGTGCGTGATACTTAAATCCATTTTCATTCAACCACTTTTCTGTTACTTCTCGATGGTTTTCTGTTCTTGATGTAAAATAGGTAATCACATGACCTTCGTCAAACCATTTGTTGATTGTTTCCAATGCGTCAGGATATAACTCCGCAGTTGCCATGCGCTCTGGCTCCTCGTTTGGAATGTCGTCACAAATAGTCCCATCGATATCAATCAAATAATTTTTTCGATTATCCGCCAACACCGGACTTAATAATTGCCCATCTTGCTCTACTTTTTTGAGCTTAAATTCTTTTTTATCCTTCATTGATCCAATTTGCTCTATCGGTTTGAGAAAACTGCCATGGAGCGCCGTTGTTTTCTATATTGGTAATCATGCCTGCCAGTTCCGAAGGAATTTTTGACTCTTCCATCACCAAACTTCTTCGCATGTCCATTATTATGGATAGAGGGTTCAACTCAATTGGGCAAGCATCAACACACGCATTACACGTAGTACATGCCCAAAGCTCTTCTTCAGAAATGTAATCACCCAACAACGATTTGCCATCGGAGAAATCTTTGCCATTTTTATCCATTCCCTTTCCAACCTCCTCCAATCGATCTCTTGTATCCATCATGATTTTTCGTGGAGAAAGTAATTTCCCTGTCTGACTTGCGGGACACTGTTCTGAACACCTTCCGCACTCAGTACAAGAATAAGAATCCATTAATTGCTTCCAGTTTAAGTCAGCCACATCTTTGGCTCCGAATCGTTCTACCGGCCCTTCGGGTTCCGCAGGAGCAGCATATGGATCTGCATCCGGGTCAAACATCATTTCCACTTCTTTCTTAACAGAGTCCATGTTATCAAATTCTGCTCTCGGTTTCAGTTTAGCGTAAAACACTGAAGGAAAAGCTAACATAATATGGAAGTGCTTTGAATAAGGAAGATAATTCAAGAAAGCTAGTATTCCAAGAATGTGAAACCACCAAGTTGCTCTTTCAACAATTACCAAATTTCCATTTGAAAGTCCGTCAAACAATGGAACTATAAATTGACTAATTGGATAAGATCCTGCAACGACATAGTGTTCTGCTCCCCTTGCTTGCAGAATTTGATCAGCTGCGTTCATGGAAAGGAAAGCACCCATTAAAAGTACTTCAACAATTAGAATAATGTTCGCGTCTGTTTTAGGCCATCCGAGCATCTCTCTCATTCCAAAACGTTTTATTGTCAAGAAATTTCTTCGAACGAAAAAAACAGTGATGGCAACTAGAACAAGCAAAGCTAATATTTCAAACGAACCAATTAAGAAGTCATAGAAGCCTCCCAAAGGGACAGCAAAAATTCGGTGTGTTCCAAAAATACCATCAATAATTATCTCTAAAACCTCAATATTAATGATGATAAAACCTGCGTACACGATAATGTGCATCAAACCTGATACAGGTTTTACTACCATTTTTGATTGACCGATGGCTACCAGAATCATTTTCTTCCATCGTTCCGGCTTGTTGTCAGAAATATAGACATCCTTACCAAGGTTGATGTTGCGAATGATTGCTTTTAAATTTTTGGAGAACAAAAACACCGCTGCAGCGAATGCAACGACAAATAAAATATTTTCTAAACCCATGAAAGTAAAGTTAGGTAATAAAGCTTATTTGCTCTTATCTTTTCTACCGAAAATTGAAAAGTGAACGTAACGTTCAGGATTCAGCCTCATATCTAGCATTAACTGATCAAGGTCATAAGCAGCAGCTTCTAAGTTATGATACAAGGTATCATTATTCATTAGTGCACCTAATGAGCCCTCTCCACTATTTACCTTTTGCATCAATTCTGCAACTTCTTGCATTGCTATTGAAGCGTTGTTAACCGTTTGCTGAAGATTAGCTCCCGCAAGAGAGTCACTAATTGATTTTAAATTAGAAAGTGTTTGATCTAATTTCTCATTGTTATTTTCAAAGTTCTTCGTAATCGATTCAACATTTGCAAAAATTCGTTGTAAGCTCTGTCTGTTCTCATTTACCATGTCATCGGCATCCTCCATCGTCTTTTTGAAAACTTTAAGAGACTGACTAATGGTAGTTATACTTGAACTTATGTCTTCTTGAGCTTTGGTATCAAAAATAGATTTTACAGTAGTTATCGCAGAGTCGATAGAGCCGATTAAACTTTCAGCTTTATTTCTCAAAGGCGCAATCTGCTGATTAACGGCTTCTTGCAAAGATGTTTCTATAGATGAGTTTAAGGTATCTAAGTTTTTAACTGTTTCTGTAGCTTTTCCAAACACAAGGTTAATCGCCTTACCTCCTAAAAAACCGTCACTAAATATTTCTGCTTTAGAATCTCTTGGAATTTTTATATAAGATTCAGTTATTGAAAATTGTACAATCAACTTTCCTGAAAAGTCTTTTGAAAAATCAACACTTTCAACTTGCCCAACTTTGTTGCCATTAAACATGACAGGATTCGTTCTTGCTAAACCTCCTACATTTGGATAAACAGCATAAAGCTTCAAGCTTTTATCAAAAATATTTTTGCCTTTTAAATAATTCGCACCCCAAATAGCAAGGAAGATGCAGAGCAACATGACCCCACCAATTTTTACTTCTTTACTTATCTTCATTTTGCTAAATTAATTATTTATCTTCCTTTAAAAGTTTGACTGCCTCTCCAACTGCAATTCTCTTCCCATTGTGAAAGGCTACCACAAAAGAATCGTCATAGCCACTTTCTTTTACTTTTTTCTGTAGCTCATTGGCTGCCTCCCAAGTTGTTTCAGAGCCATAAGTATATCGAAATAAACCTCCTGCCTCGTAAAATTCAACTTCCTCTAATCCATTAAAATTCTCAGGAGTTGGCTCAACTTTGTTAGAAGAGGTAGCTATTTGGATTTTAAATAACAATCCTTCCTGAAGTATTCTTTCTACTCCTTCATCACTATTCCCCTGCCGTATTTCCGTTGCAACCTTTTTAAATTCTTGTACTGCCTTGTTTGAATCTTTTTTTACGGGCTCAGCTTTTTTCTCAACTTGTTTTGGTTTGTCGGCCTTCGCATCCTCTTCAATGCTATCATCTACTATGGACTGTGAAACAGACTCGACCTCTTTCTTATATTCTTTAAAAGCACGATAAATAGCGGACGCTAAATAATCTTGACCTTGTTCAGAAGTTAAAAATTTCTCTTCATTTCTGTTCGTTAAAAAACCCGTTTCAATCAGAACACTAGGCATAGTCGTTTGGTGTAAAACTAAAAACCCAGCAGTTTTAACACCTCTATCTTTTCGCCCTACTCTTTCTCTAAATTGTCCTTGTATTTTTTCTGCAAAGGATATGCTTTGCGCTTGGTGTGCCTTTGATGAAAACGTGAAAATAATGTAGGACGCAGGAGAATTAGGATCAAAGTCATCATACTTTGTTTCGTAATTATCTTCCATCAAAATAACAGAGTTCTCACGTTGAGCTGCTTTCATGTTAGACTCGGATTTTGCATCACCCATTACAAAAGTTTCTGTACCATAGGCAGAAGAACCTCCTGCATTTGCATGAATACAGATAAATAAATCTGCTTTTGCTTTGTTGGCAATACTAGCTCGATCTTGTAATTCAACAAACACATCTGTTTTTCTAGTATAAATTACATTCAAATCAGCATACGTTTCTTCCAAATATCCACCTAGCTTAAGTGCAATAGCCAAGGCAACGTCTTTCTCATAACTTTCAGAACCTAAACAGCCTTTGTCTTTTCCACCATGTCCAGCATCAATAACTACCGTTCGTAACTTGCCGAAAAAATCACTTTTAGACTGGCTGTGAGCCACTTGAATCGAAGTGATTACAAGCAATAATAGTAATAAATTCGTTCTTAACTTCATAGGTTGGCGAAAGTCAATTTTAAATAATTTAGTTAGCTTTGGCACTGATTTTGACAGTAGTATTCTATACAAAAATAGCATTATAAGGTTGCGCTCTACTCCAGCTCTTTCTCGGGTTTTCATCTTAACGGTGTTAATAACTGT
>Ga0206130_10007382_pt1 | contig 12187 bp, 9 predicted proteins | sample Helgoland_Spring_9_FD_148637 | JGI IMG/M metagenome (GOLD analysis project Ga0206130, IMG submission 148637) | Pelagic subsurface seawater microbial communities from Kabeltonne, Helgoland, North Sea - Helgoland_Spring_Bloom_20160512_1 | ecosystem: Environmental > Aquatic > Marine > Epipelagic ...
GTATTTGCAATCCTGTTTTATTTTCGTCTTCCCAATATACTATTGGTATTCCGTCATATGTTGCTTCCACCATATGTATATCTTTAAATATTCCGTCTCCTTGTCCTTCAATCCAAGGTTCTACATATTTTACTGGTTTATAATGTAGGCGTTTTTCTTGTTGTTCATTAAATATATCTGTAAAAATTGGATTTTTAACTTTTCTATGTCCTAAATCTATTTCTTCGTAATCGATAGGATCTTCATAATTTAATGTTGTTATATCGTCGTAATAATCTGTTACTAATTCCGATAATGGTTCGTGTGAATATTTGTCTTCCCACTCGTTGACAAAAGTTTCCATGAAATTTTCTCTTGTTTTGCCTTGCATCATAAACCCTTTCTCTCTGTTTTTATAATCTCTCACATCCCCAAACTTATAAAAATATGTTTGAGGGGCGAGTGCTTGTTCAACATATTGCTTCGCTAATTGTTGAAAAAACTCGTGTCCTAATGGAGGTTTTTTGCTCATAGCCAAATGGCTATCGCTTTGCCTTGATGTCTGATCTTTCAGAACATATTTGAGGCAATATTCAAAACCTTTCCAATCAGGTTCTTGAAAATAACTGAACCCATGTGTCCAATATTTCCAATCTACCCTTTTGTTTGACGTCACTTCTGGCCAACTATCCTTAAAGAATAGTATTATATGCCAGTGGCTTCGGCCCTTAGCAGAGCCATATTCGCCTGTGACTATGTAACGACATTTATGTTTTTTACGCAGTCTTTTAAGAAAATCCTGAACGTCTTTATAAATTAACGTTACTGCATTAACGCCTTGGTCTCCGTCATACGTTAATGTTACAGCGTAAGTTTTTTTCGAAAACTTACTTTCGGCAATGCATCTTCCAACGTAATCGTTAACTCTACGTTTGCGGCATTGCCAGCATTCGCGACACCCAACTTCAGTCCCATTATCTAATTTTGTTGGTGCTATGCACATAATTATTACCTGTACCTGAAGTTTTGTGTCACTAAATGCATAGTCTTAACGAGAGTGGGTCTATTGCCGGCAAACGGAACTCCAATACTTGGAGTTTCCGTTCCGTTTGCCTCGTGTAAGTTATTCAACTTACTGTTTTTTATTTGATTTGGTCTTGCCAATTGTCTAGTTCCCAGTGTGCGGGATCGTAGAAATTAAAATCTCCGCCCCAATCTAATTTTATGTTTCTTTTACGCGCTATTTCTTTGCCGACTGCTCCTATACAGTCCCATTCTTTTTTGCTTAATTGCCATGCGCGTGTGGCGTGAATTACATCCACGGCCATTCCATATTGGTGCGCACCAAATCCGGCAGATGCTTTGCTTCTGCCTTTATCGTATAACTCTTGTTGCCGTTCTGCAGATCGTACAAATTCAAACGCTCGGATTGGAATATTCCGTCGCTTCATTGCTTTGGAAAATGCTTTCCAAAACTCAATTATGTCAGGGTGTACCCCTACATAATCGTTTTCTGTTTGCTGAATTTTAACCCAGAGTGATTTTGATGCATTAGGTTCTGCTAATGATCTTGCCGCTTCTACGTGTGTTTTATGCACCAGTTCATCACGGTGCCAAAATTGGATACGGTCTATAAACCGTATCCAACGTAGAAACTTACTCGGGGGTTTCTCCTGCATCTTCTGTTTCTGCCTCTTGTGGCGCTTCAACTACTGTTTCAGCTTCTGCTTTAATTTTTGCGACTTCTGCTCTTAGAGCTGATCTTTCAGCTTCTAATTGTGCATTTCGTTGCGCTTCGTTGTGTTTCATAAATTGAACCATACGATCAAATTCAGTGCTGTTGTTTACACGTGGCTCAATAGACGTGAAACTTGGTTCATCGCTATTTTGTACTGATTGATCAATATCTGGTATATTTACAAATACACTTGCTGATTTTTCAGCTTTAATTTGCACATACGTTGTTGCGGGTGCAGTATATTGAATTTCTGTTTTTCCGTTTGATGTTCCCACCAATACGGCGTCAGACATTTTATTATCGTTTGCTACCCAAACTTCAATGTTGCTGTTTGCAGTTACTTCAAACTTAACATGTCTTGGTTTGCTTGATGCAAATTCAATTACATCGCCCGCTTTAGCTTGTGACCATTTGCTTATATTGCCGTGTTTAATTCTGTTCATTTCATTTTCCTTTTTAAATTGTCAGCAGGGGAGGGGAGGACTCCCCTGCTTTTTATCACTTAACGATACGCGAGGAATCGACTTGAGAAGTGATTGTGTCGTAGTCAGATGTTGCATCAGTTTCTTGTAGTCCTGCACCGAATACGGTGTTTCCTACAATCGACATATCTGTAAGACATGTGATTTCAAAACTGTCCGATACTTGATCGGCAAATACTTTTTTGTGCAAACCTGAACATAAATAAAAGTCTTCATTTAACGTTGGGTTTGTTGACTCAGCCGTCCATATTTTTGCTCGGTCTTCGTCAAATGCGTCATTTGCAGGGCGGTAATATTTACCACCTACATTTACCGCATCTCTTTGCCATTCATGGTTTAATGGTGCGTAACCAAATGTTCCATCTGGTGTTGCATGGTTTACGTCAGCATGGTCATTTTTTACAACTGCCACTTTTTCTGGGTCTAATACATCAGACAAATAATTTGGTAACGTATCTGGATCTGTTGTATATAAGAAATAGTCTTTCTTACGTTCCCAGAGTTGTTCTGGCACTATTTCGGCAGTTATCATTATAATGCCGCCAGTATTCATAGCTGGTGTTCTAATTGACATGTCAATTGTTGCCATACCATTTGTTGCTGACTTATCCAAGTTTGCGCCGTCTGTTGCATAACGTTGGTTAAATCCTATCATTGCACGTTGACGACCCAATAAAATTGGTTGCTTTAATGATTCCTCAGGAACTCTAATTCCTGACATAAGCAAATCAATTACATGTTCGTCGTCTATTCCATCGTACTTTGCTCTTAATTTAGCAAATGCCGCCGTTTTTCGTGCTTGTTCAATGTCAGCTAATGACATTGTTGCGTTTCCGCCTGTTGTTAATTCTGCAAATATTTCATCAAATAAGTAATAATCGCCTTCATCAACTATACCGCCATTTTGAGCAGGGCCCCAATTGCCGCTTGCAACTGAACCATTTGCACTTGCATTAGCTGTACTACTTGCTCCATTATTTGCTTGTAATGATTTAATTGGTGCCTGAAATGTCAATCCGGCAAGTGTTACTTGTCCGTCAATTAAGTTCTGATCATAATCTGGAACTATATTTTGCATTCCATTATTGATCCAGAACGCGTCTGCCAAAGTATGATCAAATGCATTTCTAAGTGGTAACGATTTTGATCTAGCTTTGCGTCTATGGTTAACGATTGCATTATATGCTTCAACAATTGTTGTATTTATAGTTGTTGTTTGTGTATGAATACCCATTGTTTGTAAAAATGTTGATAAAAAGGCATTAGTATCAGCTTGTTCACCATATGGCGCCCATGATTGGACTACACCGTTATCAGAATATTTATTTGTTTCAAAAAATGGTACTACACTTCCTGCCGCGCCGTTTTCTTTTTTATATGAACGGTTTAATTCGTCCATTGATCCGTTAAATCGGTCAAATGCAAGCATTGGTACAAAATGCGCGTAAAGTGTAACGCCAACACCGTTCATTAACATTTCAGATGTTTCCATCATTTCAACGTTCATGCGGATTTTACCACTTTGAACGCCGTCTTCGCGGTGAAGCCATTCATATTTCAACGGCAGGATTTTTCCTGCGTCGCCTGACGTCAATACTCGACCTTTTGCAGATCGGCGCGATTTCTGGACAGCAATCGGGCTGTTTGGTATTAGTTCAGTCATTCGCATTTGCGTTTTCTCCTTGCAATGATTTTGGTTATAATTTTTCGTATTTTTTTACACTTGGCGCACATTATGGAAATAATTCTTCCATAATTTTTTGTTGCTGATTTATTGGTACACCTGTTATTTTACTGTTATAATCAGGTTCACTTTGTAATTTTGGTTTCTTACGTTCGTGTCCAATTAATGTTTCAAATTTTTGCAGTGCACTGTCTAACTGTTGTCCAGTAAATTCAGATGCTAATGCTTTTGTAATTTGTGCCTGTGTAGGTATTTTTCCTGTTTTTTCAAATTCACCCATAATATTATTTAATGATTTTTTTAGGACAGGGGGTAACCCCTTTATTAATTTAGTAAATCCAGATGCAGGAACTCCATTTTGATATGAATATTGTAAACCTTGTACTATCATAGAACCCATTGCTTCGCTTAACTGGGTTTCCATTAATTCTGGGTTAATACCCATATATAGTACTTTTTGCTTACCTTCCATACCACCTGTTGTTATTGGAACTAACATAGGAACTGCATGTTTTTGTATAAAATCATTTGCAGAACTTTGTCCTGACATTGATTTTGCACTTGCTAACAAATTTTCTGTACTTGCGTTGATATTTGTAAGCTGTGCTTGTTTCATTTTTTTATTATAATTTGCTTCAAGAATACTTGGTATTCCTTGTGCAAATGTTTGAAAAAATGCCCCACTGGCTAAATTGCCAGATGGACCTTTTGTACTACCTTGACCGCCTGTTGCTCGTAGTACTGTTAATGGGTTAAACCCATTTTGCTCTGCTTCGCGTCTTAATTTAGCTAAATCTAAATCATTTGATCCTTGCATAGCTTTTGCTGTTTTGCGTGCGCCTAATGCGCCTATTGCCGCTGAGGCTATTGCTCCCCACATATTATATCACTCCCGCATTTAACAATGTGTCCGAGAATAGAGCTAAACCCATTACTATTCCCGCTACCGTTGCTATTATGATGTCTTTTAATTTCATTTGATCCACCTCCGTGTAATGAGGTCGATCGATACTCCCGCTAAAGCGGTAAATCCCAAAACGATACTTTCAGTTGTACCAACTGCTATTCCTGCGCCCGCAAGCGATGCACCAAGCATAGTACCACATCTAGTAATAATCGGTTTTAAGATTTGTTTAATTAGTAGTAATTGCAATTTTTACTCCTTCTTATTTAGAAGGGTCTAACTGCTCAATGGCCGATAATATATATTATGATACCATTATGAGACTCGTTGTGTTGACCCATACGTTTTTATAGCTTTGTACATTTAAGAATGTAAAGCACTTTTTTTAAAAATGTGTCATTTTTTTACTTTTAACACCAAGGTACAAATGTTTTTTTAGACCCTGACCCCCCTGTAGGGGTGTTTTTCTTAGGTCTGTCCTTACACCTTATCCGCAGATCTCTGACCGTAAAGTTTTTCGGGGATTTTTTCCGCTTCGCTAGTTCCCGTTCGGGAGGTGGTGCGGCTGTTCGCTCCCGTTGTTCAACGGGTGGACTGTATATTTCTATACCTCGTCCAATTCCGCGTACTGTACTTCGGCGTAGGATAGCCGTCGTTGTATTTGTTGTCCTTGTTTTATTGTTTTTATTACTTCTGGTCTTTTTTCGTGCCATTCGTCATTCTCCGTTAGTATTTGCAATCCTGTTTTATTTTCGTCTTCCCAATATACTATTGGTATTCCGTCATATGTTGCTTCCACCATATGTATATCTTTAAATATTCCGTCTCCTTGTCCTTCGATCCAAGGTTCTACATATTTTACAGGTTGATAATGTAGGCGTGCGTACATTTCTTCGTCTGTGTACTCTATTTCCGTTATATCGTCGTAGTAATCTGTTACTAATTCCGATAACGGTTCGTGTGAATATTTATCTTCCCACTCGTTGACAAAAGTTTCCATGAAATTTTCTCTTGTTTTGCCTTGCATCATAAACCCTTTCTCTCTGTTTTTATAATCTCTCACATCCCCAAACTTATAAAAATATGTTTGAGGTGCGAGTGCTTGTTCAACATATTGCCTGGCTAATTGTTGAAAAAACTCGTGTCCTAATGGAGGTTTTTTGCTCATAGCCAAATGGCTATCACTTTGCCTTGATGTCTGATCTTTCAGAACATATTTAAGGCAATATTCAAAACCTTTCCAATCGGGCTCTTGAAAATAGCTAAACCCATGTTTCCAATATTTCCAATCTACCCTTTTATTTGACGTCACTTCTGGCCAACTATCCTTAAAGAATAGTATTATATGCCAATGTGAACGTCCTTTTGCACTTCCGTATTCTCCAGTGACTATGTAACGACATTTATGTTTTTTACGCAGTCTTTTAAGAAAATCCTGTACGTCTTTATAAATTAACGTTACTGCATTAACGCCCTGATCTCCGTCATACGTTAATGTTACTGCGTAAGTTTTTTTTGAAAACTTACTTTCGGCAATGCATCTTCCAACGTAATCGTTAACTCTACGTTTGCGGCATTGCCAGCATTCGCGACACCCAACTTCCGTCCCATCATCTAAATTTAATGGTGCTATACACACTTTTCTACACTTTGTTTTAGTTGTTCATATTGTTTTTGTAAGCGTTTGTACTTTTCTGTTAAAATTTCCAATTTATACGCATTACCTGTTGGCTTTCTTTGTGCCAATCTCCAATATTCCCTGCAATCTGGGCATGTTTTATACCCATCTTTTTGTTTTTCTGCTTTGCAATTTTTGTTTTTACATATTTCCATGATTTTGCCTCGGTTTGGTGTCACTAAATGCATATCTTAACAAGGGTAGGGGATATCTGGTCGGCAAACGGAACTCCAATACTTGGAGTTTCCGTTCCGTTTGCCTCGTGTAAGTTATTCAACTTACTGTTTTTTATTTGATTTGGTCTTGCCAATTGTCTAGTTCCCAATGTGCGGGATCGTAGAAATTCCAATCTCCGCCCCAATCTAATTTTATATTTCTTTTACGCGCTATTTCTTTTCCGACTGCTCCTATACAGTCCCATTCTTTTTTGCTTAATTGCCATGCGCGTGTGGCGTGAATTATATCCACAGCCAAACCATATTGGTGCGCTCCAAATCCTGCAGATGCTTTGCTTCTGCCTTTATCGTATAACTCTTGTTGCCGTTCTGCAGATCGTACAAATTCAAACGCTCGCAATGGTATATTGCGTCGCTTCATTGCTTTGGAAAATGCTTTCCAAAACTCGATTATATCAGGGTGTACCCCTACATAATCGTTATCTGTCTGCTGAATTTTAACCCAGAGTGATTTTGATGCATTAGGTTCTGCTAATGATCTTGCTGCTTCTACGTGCGTTCTATGCACAAGTTCATCCCTGTGCCAGAATTGGATACGGTCAATAAACCGTATCCAACGTAGAAACTTACTCGGGGGTTTCTCCTGCATCTTCTGTTTCTGCCTCTTGTGGCGCTTCAACTAATGTTTCAGCTTCTGCTTTAATTTTTGCAACTTCTGCTCTTAATGCGGCTCTTTCGGCCTGTAGCTGTTGTTCCATTTGCTGTTGATTATATTTCATCATCATAGCAATTTTATCATACTCAGTGCCAGTTGATACGCGTGGCTCTATCGATGTAAAACTTGGGTTATCAGTGTTTTCAACTGCTTGATCCAAGTCTGGTATATTTACAAATACATCAGCTGATTTTTCAGCTTTTATTTGCACATATGTTGTTGCGGGTGCTGTGTATTGAATTTCTGTTTTTCCGCTTGATGTTCCCACCAATACGGCCTGTGACATTTTTGCATCACTTGCAACCCATACTTCGATATTACTGTTTGCAGTAACTTCGAATTTTACATGTCTTGGTTTGCTTGATGCAAATTCAATTACATCACCCGCTTTAGCTTGTGACCATTTGCTTATATTGCCGTGTTTAATTCTGTTCATTTCATTTTCCTTTTTAATTTGTCAGCAGGGGAGGGGAGGGCTCCCCTGCTTTTTATCACTTCACGATACGCGAGGAATCGACTTGTGAAGTGATTGTGTCATAATCAGATGTTGCATCTGTTTCTTGTAGTCCTGGACCGAATACGGTATTTCCTACAATTTGCATGTCCGATAAGCATGTGATTTCAAAACTGTCGCTTACCTGGTCAGCAAATACTTTTTTGTGCAAACCTGAACATAAATAAAAGTCTTCATTTAATGTTACGTTGGTTGCTTCTGCTGTCCATATTTTTGCGCGATCTTCGTCAAATGCGTCATTTGCAGGGCGGTAATATTTACCACCTACGTTTACGGCATCTCTTTGCCACTCATGGTTGAGTGGTGCGTAGCCAAATGTTCCATCAGGTGTAGCATGATTTACATCAGCGTGGTCATTTTGGACTCGACTGACTTTTTCTGGGCTTAAAAAATCGCTCAAGAAGTTAGGTAGCGTATCTGGGTCTGTTGTATATAAGAAATAATCTTTCTTACGTTCCCAGAGTTGTTCAGGGACAATCTCAGCACACACCATAATAATTCCACCTGTGTTGAAGGCGGGTGTTCTAAATGACATATCAATTGTTGCCATACCATTTGTTGCTGATTTATCCAAGTTTGCACCATCTGTTGCATAACGTTGGTTAAATCCTATCATTGCACGTTGACGACCCAATAAAATTGGCTGCTTTAATGCTTCTTCAGGAACTCTAATTCCTGACATAAGCAAATCAATCACATGTTCGTCGTCTATTCCATCATACTTTGCTCTTAATTTAGCAAATGCAGCTGTTTTACGTGCTTGTTCAATGTCAGCAAGTGACATTGTTGCGTTTCCGCCTGTTGTTAACTCTGCATAAATTTCATCAAATAAATACATATCGCCTTGATCTATAATCTCAGCGCCAGACATTGCGGGTGAAAACCCTAATGTGTCTGTTGTTGAATTATTACTTGATGCAACTAAAGTACTACCATCTCTAGATGCCATTGGTGATTTAATTGGAGCTTGAAATGTCAATCCGGCAAGTGTGACTTGTCCGTCAATCAAATTCTGGTCGTAATCTGGTACAATATTTTGCATTCCATTATTAATCCAAAACGCGTCTGCCAATGTATAATCAAATGCGTTCCTAAGTGGTAACGATTTTGATCTGGCTTTTCGTCTGTGGTTAATAATTGTATTATATGCTTCAACAACTGTTGTATTAAAATTTGTTGATTGTGTATGTATACCCATTGTATTCAAAAATGTACCCAATGGTTCATCATCAGATGTATTAGTATCAAAATTTATACCGGTAGAATTTTGATATACTGTATCATGACCATGATGATAATATTTATTATGTTCAAAAAATGGGACTACACTTCCTGCCGCGCCATTTTCTTTTTTATATGAGCGGTTTAATTCGTCCATTGATCCGTTAAAACGGTCAAATGCAAGCATTGGCACAAAATGTGCGTATAATGTTACACCGACTCCATTCATAAGAAGTTCGGAGCTTTCTTGCATCTCAACGTTAACACGAATTTTTCCGCTTCGTACGCCGTCTTCTCGGTGTAACCATTCATACTTCAGTGGCAGGATTTTTCCTGCATCACCCGATGTTAATACTCGGCCTTTTGCATTACGTACAGATTTCTGTACTGCAATAGGTGAGTTTGGTATCATTTCAGTCATTCTCATTTGCGTTTTCTCCTTGCAATGATTTTGGTTATAATTTTTCGTATTTTTTTACACTTGGTGCACATTATTGAAGTGCTTTCGTGTATTTATACCCACTCCAATCTGATGATAATTTTGGTGTGTGTATGTATGATTTAATAATTTTTTGATTATTAACTTTTTTTGCAATATCACTCATTGATGATTTGTCTTTTTTATTTGTATGAAAAGACTTACGCCAATTTAATAATTTTCCAAATTGATGATCTAATTCTGCAGCTGTCCAAAATAATGAACCTGTTATAAAATTCATTTCTTCTGGATCAGCAGGCCAAAGCCGTTCTTTTCCATGTTGATCAACAATAGTCCTTAAAATACCTGTTACTTTTGTACTTTTAGATTTGCCGTCACCATCTTCAAATACATCGTATTCTATTGGACCAGGTATTATTTCACGTCCAATATTTCTTGATTTATTTAAATTTTTATTATTGTCCATAATATCTTGTAGTTTGCCTTTGCCTTCTACAAGAGTATAATTTGGTTCAATTGTTATTGCGTTTTTATTTTGATAACTTTGATAAGCATCAAATGCATTAAAAAATGCATCTGAACTTAATCGTCCCATTGGTATTTGACCTCTTGCAAAACCTTGTCCGCCTGTTGCCCTTAATACAGTTAACGGATTAAATCCGTTTGCTGTTGCTTCGCGTCTTAATTTACCTAAATCTGTTCCGCTTTGATTTTTGTTTCTTGGATCAAATTGTGATCCAAGATCATAACCTGCTTTTGCACCTGAAGGTCCTGCAAGCATTGCACCTCCCACAGCCATACTGTATTTTAGTGCTTTTCTATATTCGTTTTTCCATCCCATATTATATTACTCCCGCGTTTATCAACGTGTCCGAGAATAGGGCTAAACCCATAACTATTCCCGCTACTGTTGCTATAATTATGTCTTTTAATTTCATTTGATCCACCTCCGTGTAATGAGGTCGATCGATACTCCCGCTAGTGCGGTAAATCCCAAAACGATACTTTCAGTTGTACCAACTGCAATTCCTGCGCCCGCAAGCGATGCGCCAAGCATTGTACCACATCTAGTGATAATCGGTTTTAAGATTTGTTTAATTAATAAGATTTGCAATTTTTACTCCTTCTTATTTAGAAGGGTCTAACTGCTCAATGGCCGATAATATATATTATGTAACCAATTGAGACTCATTGTGTTGACCCATACGTTTTTATAGCTTTGTACATTTAGAAATGTAAAGCCCTTTTTTTAAAAATATGTCATTTTTTTACTTTTAACACCAAGGGACATATGTTTTTTTAGACCCTGACCCCCCAGTAGGGGTGTTTTTCTTTGGTCTATCTTTGCACCTTATCCGCAAGTCCTTGACCCTAAAGTTTTTGGGGGATTTTTTCCGCTTCGCTAGAGCCTGTTCAGGCGGTGCTGTAGCCGTTCGCTCCCGTTGTTCAACGGGTGGACTGTATATTTCTATTCCCCGTCCAATTCCGCGTACTGTACTTCGGCGTAGGTTCGCCGTCGTTGTATTTGTTGTCCTTGTTTTATTGTTTTTATTACTTCTGGTCTTTTTTCGTGCCATTCGTCATTCTCCGTTAGTATTTGCAATCCTGTTTTATTTTCGTCTTCCCAATATACTATTGGTATTCCGTCATATGTTGCTTCCACCATATGTATATCTTTAAATATTCCGTCTCCTTGTCCTTCGATCCAAGGTTCTACATATTTTACAGGTTGATAATGTAGGCGTGCGTACATTTCTTCGTCTGTGTACTCTATTTCCGTTATATCGTCGTAGTAATCTGTTACTAATTCCGATAACGGTTCGTGTGAATATTTATCTTCCCACTCGTTGACAAAAGTTTCCATGAAATTTTCTCTTGTTTTGCCTTGCATCATAAACCCTTTCTCTCTGTTTTTATAATCTCTCACATCCCCAAACTTATAAAAATATGTTTGAGGTGCGAGTGCTTGTTCAACATATTGCCTGGCTAATTGTTGAAAAAACTCGTGTCCTAATGGAGGTTTTTTGCTCATAGCCAAATGGCTATCACTTTGCCTTGATGTCTGATCTTTCAGAACATATTTAAGGCAATATTCAAAACCTTTCCAATCGGGCTCTTGAAAATAGCTAAACCCATGTTTCCAATATTTCCAATCTACCCTTTTATTTGACGTCACTTCTGGCCAACTATCCTTAAAGAATAGTATTATATGCCAATGTGAACGTCCTTTTGCACTTCCGTATTCTCCAGTGACTATGTAACGACATTTATGTTTTTTACGCAGTCTTTTAAGAAAATCCTGTACGTCTTTATAAATTAACGTTACTGCATTAACGCCCTGATCTCCGTCATACGTTAATGTTACTGCGTAAGTTTTTTTTGAAAACTTACTTTCGGCAATGCATCTTCCAACGTAATCGTTAACTCTACGTTTGCGGCATTGCCAGCATTCGCGACACCCAACTTCCGTCCCATCATCTAAATTTAATGGTGCTATACACACTTTTCTACACTTTGTTTTAGTTGTTCATATTGTTTTTGTAAGCGTTTGTACTTTTCTGTTAAAATTTCCAATTTATACGCATTACCTGTTGGCTTTCTTTGTGCCAATCTCCAATATTCCCTGCAATCTGGGCATGTTTTATACCCATCTTTTT
>Ga0206130_10007383_pt1 | contig 12186 bp, 10 predicted proteins | sample Helgoland_Spring_9_FD_148637 | JGI IMG/M metagenome (GOLD analysis project Ga0206130, IMG submission 148637) | Pelagic subsurface seawater microbial communities from Kabeltonne, Helgoland, North Sea - Helgoland_Spring_Bloom_20160512_1 | ecosystem: Environmental > Aquatic > Marine > Epipelagic ...
TCTGGGCGATCGTTTGATTGCCGCGATGCGCGCGGGTCTGGCCGCGGGTGGTGAAGCCGGGCCCGTTCATTCCGCGGGGATGCTTATGGTCGATAATGTCGCGTGGCCCGTGGCAGATTTGCGCTGTGACTGGACCGAGGAGTGCCCGATCGAAAACATCGCCACGGCCTGGGACATCTATAAACCGCAACTGGACGCCTATGTGCAGCGTGCGACTGATCCAAGCGATGCGCCGTCTTACGGCGTGCCCGGAGACGAATAGCAGAAGGTTATCAAGATGCTGGACTACACCAAAGCTGACTGGACGAAACGCGCCGCTGACCTAACATTCCGCCATCAGGCTTTCATTGGCGGTAAGTTCGTCGATTCCGCCTCTGGTGAGACGTTCCAGTCCATCAACCCTGCGACCGATGCCGTGCTGGCCGATGTGGCTGCTTGCGATCTTGAGGACGTGAACCGTGCGGTCGCCGCTGGGCGTGCGGCGTTCGAGGCGGGCGTCTGGTCCCGCACTGATCCAACGCATCGCAAGGCTGTTTTGTTGAAACTTGCCGATCTGATCCGTGCAAACCTTGAAGAATTTGCCCTGCTCGACAGCCTGGACATGGGCAAGCTGGTGACGGATGCGGCGACAGTCGATGCACCGGGATCTGCGCATTTCTTCCAGTGGTACGCCGAAGCCATCGACAAGATCTATGACGAAGTCGCGCCAACCGCGCACGGCAATCTGGCACTTGTCTCCCGCGTGCCCTTGGGTGTGGTCGGGGCCGTCACACCGTGGAATTTCCCTTTGGATATGGCGACATGGAAAGCCGCCGCTGCGTTGGCTGCAGGCAACTCGGTTGTTCTGAAACCAGCAGAACAATCGCCTTTGTCTGCGCTTCGCCTCGCCGAGCTCGCGGTTGAGGCGGGCGTGCCGGACGGTGTGTTCAACGTCGTGCCCGGATTTGGGCACACGGCGGGGCAGGCCCTGGGGCTGCACATGGATGTGGATTGTCTGGCCTTCACAGGCTCCACCGCGATTGGCAAGAAGTTCATGGAATATTCAGGCCAATCTAACCTGAAGCAAGTCTGGCCAGAGACAGGCGGCAAAAGCCCCAACCTTGTGTTTGCGGATTGTGAGAATCTGGATGCGGCAGCCGACATGGCGGCTTTTGGTATCTTCTTCAATCAAGGTGAGGTGTGCTCCGCTAACTCGCGGCTCTATGTGGAACTCTCGATTCAAGCGGAGTTCGTCGAAAAGCTGGTCGCGCGTGCGAAAGGCATGCAGCCAGGCAATCCGCTTGATCCTGCGTCCAAGATGGGCGCGATCGTTGATCGCAAACAGACCGAAGGTGTGATGAAGTTTGTGGAGGCCGGCAAAAAAACAGCTGACCTTGTCACAGGTGGCGAGCAGGTTCGGATCGAAGGCAAGGGATGCTTCGTGCAGCCGACCATTTTCAATGACGTCCGCCATGATGATCCGCTTGCCCGCGACGAGATTTTTGGCCCTGTGCTGTCGGTCATTCCGTTTGACACAGAGGAGGACGCCATTCGCATGGCCAATGACAGCATCTACGGCCTTGCAGCGTCAGTCTGGACAGACAATCTCAGCCGCGCATTGCGCGTCTCTGAGCGGCTTATGGCGGGAACTGTTTCGGTCAACACTGTGGATGCGCTCAGCGCGATGACACCGTTCGGGGGCATGAAACAGTCAGGTTTTGGGCGTGATCTGTCGCTGCACAGTTTTGAGAAATACACGGCCCTTAAAACGACGTGGATTAATTATGCAACTTAACACATAATCGCACAATGGCTTTGCGGTTCACTCTTCGGCAATTGGAATACTTCGTCACCGTTGGCGAACTCGGATCAATTGCGCAGGCCAGTGCGCAGGTAAATGTGTCGTCCCCATCGATTTCGGCCGCTATTTCCCAGCTTGAAGAAGAATTTGGGCTACCGCTGTTCGTGCGCAAACACGCCCATGGACTGAGCCTGACGCAGGCGGGGCGACAGTTTATGGTGCAAGCAAACAAGGTTTTGGCCGAGGCGGATAGCCTTAATCGTCTTGCAGGTTCTATATCCGGCAACGTGCAAGGCCCCCTCAGCATCGGATGCCTTCTGACCTTTGCGCAAGTGGTGTTGCCCGCCGTCCGCCGTGAATTTCAGCAAGATCATGTAGACGTGCAGGTGTCGCAGATCGAATGTGATCAACAGGCCCTTATCGAAAAGCTGCGGCGGGCCGAAATTGACGTAGCCTTAAGTTACGATCTTGAGGTGCCACCCGATTTAGAATTCATACCGTTGCGGACCTTACCTCTTTATGCCGTTGTGGCAGCCAATCACCCGTTGGCGCAACACCCGTCGGTTTCAGTGGAAACATTGGTGGATTACCCGATGGTGTTGCTCGATCTGCCGATCAGCCGCACCTATTTCCTAAGTGCATTTGAGCGCGCTGGCGTCATGCCGAACATTGTCGAACGAACCCGCGATATGGCGGTGATGCGATCGCTGGTGGCGAACGGGTTTGGGTTTTCAGTGGCCAACATTCGTCCTCATTCTGATCTGTCACCAGATGGTCGCGCGCTGAGCTTTATCCCGCTTGAGGGCACGCTGCGTCCCATGCGTTTGGGGTTTCTCGTGCCAATTGGTGCGCGCAGTATTTTGTCCGTGAACGCCTTTATCGATCATGCGTCACAAACAATATCCAACTGGGGCTACCCTGGCCTGCCTGTTTCAGACAGAAGTTAACCCCAGCCTAAGCCATGCTTTCATAACCGTGACTTTAGCCTAACCCATATTTCTGTCACCACTGCATAGAAGCCTTTTTTTCTGCAGGAGTAATCCCCGTGCGCGACCCCCGCTACGACATCCTTTTTGAGCCTATGCAGATTGGTCCTGTGACAGCTAAGAACCGGTTCTACCAGGTGCCGCATTGCAACGGCGGCGGGTATCGCGACCCGTCGGCAGCGGCCGAGATGCGCGGGTCCAAGGCTGAAGGCGGTTGGGGCGTCATTTTCACCGAACAATGCGAGATGCACCATACGTCTGAGATCACCCCCTTCATCGAGTTGCGCCTATGGGAAGACAAAGATATCCCCATGCTCCACAAAATGTCGGACAAGATAAAGGAACACGGGGCGCTGGCAGGCATTCAGCTCGCCTATTCCGGTGTAAACGGGCCAAATTTTTACTCAAAAGAAGTACCAATGGCAGTCTCCGCGCAGCCTATTCGCACGTTCACCAATGACCCGGTTCAGGCGCGCGCGCTTGACAAGTCAGACATCAAGGATTTGCGCCGTTGGTTCGTGAACGCGGCCAAGCGCTCCAAGGAAGCGGGCTTTGATCTGATCTGTCTTTATGGTGCGCATGGGTTCGGGATTTTTCAACATTTCTTGAGCCGCGCCACGAACCACCGGTCTGACGAATACGGCGGAAGTCTCGAAAACCGCGCGCGGTTTGTGAACGAAGTGATTGCCGACATGCGCGACGCGGTTGGTGATACCATGGGCATCACCCTACGCGTATCGTTGGATGAAACCATCGGCGACCTGGGTTTTTCTAACGCCGAAGTCCGCGAGTTTGTCGCGATGAACCGCAACCTGCCTGACCTTTGGGACCTCGCCCAAGGCACGTGGGAGGATTGCTCGGGACCCTCGCGTTTCAAAGAAGAAGCTGCTCAGCACGAGCTGGTCAAAGGCATCCATGAGCTGACGGACAAACCCATCGTTGGCGTAGGTCGGTTCACCAGCCCTGATGTGATGGCGAAGATGATCAAGACAGGCACTCTGGATTTCATCGGCTGCGCGCGCCCGTCGATTGCCGATCCGTTCTTGCCAAAAAAGATCGAAGAGGGGCGGATCGAAGACATTCGCGAATGTATCGGTTGCAACATCTGTGTCACTGGTGACATGACCATGTCGATCAGCCGCTGCACACAGAACCCGACGTTCATGGAGGAATGGCGCAAAGGCTGGCATCCCGAACGGATGAATACAAAGGGCGAGAGTTCGAATGTTTTGGTTGTCGGCGCCGGACCTGCGGGGCTGGAGGCTGCGCGCGCTGTGGCAGAGCGCGGCTATGACGTGGCCTTGGCCGAGGCGGGCACAGTTCTGGGCGGGCGCGTGGCGCGCGAACGTCACTTGCCTGGGCTAAGCGCATGGGGCCGCGTTGCCGATTATCGAGAATATCAGTTGAAACAGAAGGCCAATGTTGAGCGCTATTTTGACAGCGAACTCGACGCCGAGAGCATCCTTGAGTTCGGATTTGAAAACGTCTGCATCGCGACCGGTTCAAAGTGGCGGCGTGACGGTGTGTCCCGCCAGCACGTGGTGCCTTTTGCAACTCACAAAGACATGCCGCTGTTCACGCCCGATGATATGATGGGTGGTGCCACCCCCACCGATCATATCGTGATCTATGACGATGATCACTACTACATGGGCGGCGTCATGGCCGAACTGCTGATCCAGAAAGGTTGCAAGGTCACGCTTGTGACGCCCGCAGCCTACGTCAGCGAATGGACCCTGAACACGCTGGAACAGCACGAAATCCACCGCCGTTTGGTTACAATGGGTGTGAATATCGAACTCAACCGCGGGATCACAGCAATCGGCAAGGACCACGTTGAGACCAATTGCATGTTCACGGATGCGAGGCGCCCCATGGAGTGCGACGGCGTTCTGCTGGTATCGTCGCGGGTGGAAAATAACACGGTCTACAATGATCTTAAAGCGCGTGAGGCAGAGTGGGCCGACGCTGGCATCAAATCGGTCAAACTGATTGGCGACGCAAACGCACCGGGGCCGATTGCATGGGCGACCTACGCAGGCCACCGCTATGCCCGCGAACTGGACGGCGCGGATATCGGCGATGCGCTTCCCTTCCGCCGCGAGATCACGCAGCTTGCTGTTGACTAATACTGGGGCAGGTCAGCGCATGACGGATATGAACAGAACTATCGAGATTTTGGATAGGCTCATAGCCTTTCCGACCGTCAGCCGTGACAGCAACATTGATCTGATCGACTGGGTGCAGGACCTGCTGCAAAGGGCAAATTTTGACGTCATGCGCATCTGGTCGCCGGATCGCACTAAAGCTGGGTTGTTTGCGCGTATCGGCCCCAAAGTGGATGGCGGCGTTTGCTTGTCCGCCCATACCGATGTCGTGCCGGTAGATGGGCAAGTTTGGACACGCCCTGAATTTCAATTGACGGACGAGGGCGACCGCCTCTTCGGGCGCGGCGCCACGGACATGAAGGGCTTCCTCGCTTCTGCCTTGGCCTTGGCCGAAAGGGCGAAGTCAGCAAAGCTGAACGCACCTCTGAGCCTCTCGATTTCCTATGACGAAGAAATCGGATGCGCCGGCATCCGCCAGATGATGCCCGAGATGAAACAACTCATCGGGAAGCCTGATCTTGTTGTCGTCGGAGAGCCTACCACGATGAAGGTAGCAACAGGCCACAAAGGTAAGACGTCCCTAAAAGTGACGTGCCATGGCGCAGCCGGACACAGCGCGCTTGCGCCGCAGTTTGTGAATGCAATCCATGTCGCATCCAATTTCGTGCATCACATCCGAGAGTTGCAGGATCAAATCGCGGAAGGCCCCCGTGATGACGGCTACAGCATTCCATATTCTACGGTGCATATCGGACGGATTGTCGGTGGACGGTCACTCAACATCGTGCCTGACAGCACGCAGTTGGACTTGGAGTTTCGCCATCTTGCCGAAACACCTGCGCAAGACATCCAGCGCAAGATCGAGGCGGCGGCACAGAAGGCGTCCGCGGAATTTCCCTTGGCCCGGCCCATCTCCGTTGAGGCGATCAATTCCTACCCCGGCCTGAATACCGACCCGTCCCGCGCAATCGTGGCGCGGGCAGACAAACTGGCTGGAAAATCTGGCACGACAAAAGTGCCCTTCGGGACAGAGGCCGGATTTTTTGCGGAACTTGGCTTGAACACCGTCGTCATCGGGCCCGGCGATATGGCCTCGGACGGACACAAACCAGATGAGGGTTTGAACAAAGCCGAACTGAGCGCGTGTGACGCGATGATGGATCGGGTTTTGTGCGCTTTGAGGGCAGGCGATTGAAGAATGAAAGATCGAAACATCTCACTCAGCCACGTTCAGAGTTCTTGGGCTTGGTGACGACTCTCGGTAGTTGTCCAAAATGAACTGGTGCACAAAAAAAACGACCAGACCGAAGTGTTGAGATATGTGGCCGGTCACGAAAGCTGCCGATGAAAGGGACGCAACACCCAGGCCGCTCAAACAACGTGATCATCGCGACTATCGGCCTATACCTGCGCATAAGACGAATGGAGTAAGACATGACCAAACCGCGCGCGCGCGACATCGGCATCCCATTTGACGGGACACCCGGCCCACTGAACGCTATCACCGACATACCCGGTGTCGAGGTTGGCTTTACCTCGCTGATCGAAGGCGAGGGACCGCTTGAAGTGGGCAAAGGCCCCATTCGCACCGGTGTCACCGCCATCCTGCCACGTGGAAAACGCCGCGACCCTGGTCCCGTCTGGGCCGGGCACTTTAATCTCAACGGCAATGGCGAGATGACAGGCACGCATTGGATCAACGAGGCGGGCTATTTCCTTGGACCAATCTGCATCACAAACACTCACTCGGTCGGCATGGTGCATCACGCGGCCACTGGATGGATGATCGACACATATGCTGATCACTTCAAGGGCGACCATGGCTGGGCCATGCCGGTCGTGGCCGAAACCTATGACGGTCCGGCCAATGACATATGCGGACGGCACATCACCGAGGCCCATGCGCTCGCCGCCCTGAACAGCGCCACGTCTGGTCCGGTGGCCGAAGGCAATGTGGGCGGGGGCACCGGCATGATGACATATGAATTCAAAGGGGGCACGGGCACCTCATCGCGGCGGGTCGATTTGGGCGACGAGCGCTTCACAATCGCAGCACTGGTTCAATCGAACTTTGGCAGTCGTCACAACCTGATGGTGCGGGGTGTTCCGGTTGGCAAGGAATGGTCCGAAGACGCGCCGCTGACTGAGGCAGGGGCGCAGGAACAAGGCTCGATCATCGTGATCATCGGAACGGATATCCCGCTTTTGCCCAATTAGCTCAAACGCCTGGCAAAACGCGGGGCATTGGGCATCGGGCGGACCGGCTCTCCAGGCGGGCACTATTCGGGCGATATCATGCTGGCCTTTTCCACGGGCAACGACATCGGCCTGCCCAGAATGACGGCCGACGCGCACCCACTGTTCAACACAATGCAGTCCTTGGGCGATCATTATATTGAAGCTGTCTACGAAGCAGTGGTAGGCGCTGTTGAAGAGGCGATCCTGAACGCCCTTGTTGCGGCTGAAACTACCCCGCTGATCAAGCCTTCAGGCAAAGAATGGAAAGCTATGAACCACGCCCGCCTGAAAGAAATCCTCACCGCTTACAATCGTTGAAAGGGTACTGTCAGACAAAAATAACTTGAGACGGGGCAGGCGGCTTTATATCCTCGCCGTATGACAAAACACTCCCCATTCAGGTCCTTTAAAACGAGCCCTGAGATCATCCGTCTGGCTGTGGCGCTTGGTGTTCGTTTTCCACTTTAGCTTCGTTAAAGCGAATAACGTTGGTCTATGGCGTTTAGGGATGAAAAACCCCCGCAATTCACCTCAATCACGCCGCTACGCTCGCTTAGTGGCGCCAATTATTGAGCGCATAGATTCAGGCTGCGCTAGCAATCCGATGCGAGTTCTCATTTGTCTGACTGCACCTGTTGGAGTGTTTGTTTTCTTACTTATTGGTTATTTCGACTTCTGAAATCCTATTCGCTTAGTCGCGTCGAGCAGGTTCGCAACCTTCACAACTTCTATGATGTTGCGATGGATGGATTGGAGTAAGATAATTTTAACTGTTGTGGCCAGCGTGTGTGTTGAGCCAAGATAATTCTTGATCTTTAGTTTATTTTTTGCGTTCATGAAACAGCAACATGGGAGAATATCATGAAAAATCTAATAAAAATGACGCTCGTAAGTGCGCTGGCAGTCACGATTGCATTACCGGCACTAAGTGCGGATTTAACAATGCGAATCTCGTTACAATTGCCATTGAAGAGCCATTTGGGTCAAAATTTATTACTGTTCAAAGAGCAGGTGGAAGCAAAATCGGGTGGTGATATCGAAGTGCAAATTTATGACTCAGCACAATTGTACAAAGATAAAGAAGTACCTGCGGCCGTAGGAGCAGGGTCGATTGAAGCTGGGGTAGCCTCGCTAACGCGATATGTTGGTGACATTCCAGCCGTGGATATTTTTTATCAGCCCTTCCTGTTCGATACTGAAGAAAAAGTACGAATGGCAGTTGCTAAAGGCTCTGAAATTCGTGGGCCAATCGATGAAGCTATCAAGGATACCGGGTCAACTGTGCTATGGTGGCAGGCCTATGGTGGTGCCATCATGCTTTCGAACGGAGGACCTATAGCCAACCCTGATGACATGAAAGGCAAAAAAGTTCGCGTTTTTGGTAAAACGCTGGGCCAATTCGTCGAGGCAACAGGCGGAGCGCCAACGCTTATCTCAGGGTCAGAACAATATCTTGCATATCAGCGCGGTACAGTAGACGTTGGTATGACAGGTGTTTCAGGTGTGAAATCTCGTAAACTTTATGAGGTGATGGATACAATCACCATAACTAATCATGCAGATATTGAGTTTATTGTTGTTACCAATACCAAGTGGTGGAATAGCCTGACAGATACGCAGCGTTCTATCATAGGTGAAGCAGCATCAATGGCAGAAGCGTCCGTTCGTGACAAAATGACCGGCATCGAAGCTGAGGCATATGGAATTGCAAAGCAGAATGGAATGAACGTGGTCACGCCTACTGCGGCGGATATTGAAGCCTTCAAGGCGGCGTCCAGTTCAGTTTATGACGCGTATAAAGAAAAAGCAGGCGCAATGGGTGCCCAGCTACTTGAAGCCGCGTCAAAATATTAAGAATAATCTTGGCCCCCCAGATAGGCTCTAGGGGGTCATATTTCTCTATAAATGGTGGAATAATGAGAACGTTCATCGATCTCTTTGAGCGTGTTACGCTTTTACTGGCATGGTTTGCGGCTTGGCTCTTTGTAGCATCTGGCCTAATGTTAAGTTACGAAGTGGTTGCACGTTACTTCTTCATTGCTCCAACGAAATGGGCAGCTGAACTCTCTCAACTCTGCTTGATTTACGGCACTTTGCTCTCTCTATGTTGGCTGGTCCAACATCGCCGACACATACAGATTAATGCTGTTACCAGTCAATTAAATGATAAATGGCAGAGGCTTTTTGGTATTTGCACCATGGCAATCCTTATTTGGTTTAGCTCGTTTGTTACTTACTATGGATGGGCAATTTTTCACGACTCTTTTGAGCGTGGCAGAACAACAGGAAGCCTTCTTGATTTGCCTGCTTGGTTGGCAGAAATGCCGGTTCCACTTTTCTTTGCATTGGTGGGAATTCAAGCCGGGATAGAAATTTTTAAGCTTGTTACGGGCGAGCCTATCCCGAGTGGAGGCTACGAATGAAACTCATAACTATCTTAGTCGTTATGTTTGCATTGCTTTTGGCAAGCTTGCCGGTTGCATTTTCACTTGGCAGCCTTGGATTGGGAATGCTGCTAGCTGAAGGCTTTTCGCCTCTAATGGCGCCACAAGCCATTTTATCCACTTTAGATGGCTTTATATTATTGGCTGTACCGCTATTTTTGCTGATGAGTAATGTGCTTCTTTACGGGGGATGTGGAAAAGACCTTTATAGCGCAGTACAAGCATGGGTTGGTCATTGGCCTGGTGGATTGGCAATTGCGACAATCGTCTCTTGCGGCATTTTTGCAGCTATTTCAGGGGTATCAGTTGCGACAGCTGCAACAATTGGCGTGGTTGCAATCCCAGAAATGATCTCCAGGGGCTATAATAAGAATTTTGTTTACGGCTTGCTTGCTGCAGGTGGAACGTTAGGAATATTAATTCCACCCAGTCTACCGATGATCGTTTACGGGTTTATCACAGAAGAAAGCGTAATTTCACTTTTCTTGGCGGGGATTGGCCCCGGCATATTCCTGATTGGCCTCTTTATCATCTATTCGATTATTTATGCTCATCTCTTTGGAGGATATACACCCACTGAAAAAGCAAGTTGGGAGGATCGCCTTAAACATAGTATCAAAGTCGCACCTACTATTGCACTTGCCGCGCTTGTTCTGGGGGGAATATATTCTGGAGTTTTCACACCAACCGAGGCTGCAGCTATCGGTTTCGCGCTTTCGATTATATTAACTGTCTTCATTATGCGATCACTTTCATTCGAGAACTTTAAGCGCTCCATTTTCGAAGCGATGGTGATCACTGCGGCTATATTAATCATCATTGCCGGCGCGAAAATTTTTGGAAAAGCTATCACACTATATCGAATTCCTCAGGATATTTCCCAGCTGATACAAACCTATGTAGATAGTAAAACGGTCTTTATAATCGTTGTGTGTATCGTACTTATTGCGATGGGGCTGGTGTTTGAAACGCTTTCAATGGTGCTCATCATGGTGCCCGTTTTACTGCCAGCTGCGATGGGGATGGGGATCGACCCGATTTGGTTTGGGATCTTTATGGTTGTAATGGTAGAATGTGCGCTTATCACGCCGCCAGTAGGGCTAAACCTTTATGTGATTCAGTCAGTTGCCAACGTAAAGCTGGGCGAAGTCGCAAAAGGCGTTCTTCCTTTCTTGCTGCTCATGCTGTTTACAGTGGCGGTGATGTATGTATGGCCTGATTTAGTTCTGTATATTCCGTTTAAACTGTAAGGATCTGCTATGAAAAGCCAAAATCTCGCTGCAACAAAACTGCGTGGTCTGATCGGCTCAAGACAATTTTTGCCAATGCCTTGTTGTTATGATGCCTTATCGGCAAAACTGATAGAGCACGCCGGTTTTGAGTTAACATTTATGTCTGGTTTCGCGACATCTGCCTCTAGGCTGGGCGCTCCAGATTTGGGCTTGATGTCTTATGCTGAGGTTGTAGATCAAGCGCGAAATATTAATGAAGCGATATCAATTCCTTTGATAGCCGACGGTGATACCGGTTACGGAAATGCGATGAATGTTAGGAGAACGGTAAGCGGGTTTGCGCGCGCTGGTTGTGCCGCTGTTTTGATCGAAGATCAGCTTGCGCCGAAACGGTGCGGTCATACACCCGGAAAAGACGTTGTTGGACGAGAAGAGGCTTTTGATCGCATCAAAGCGGCGGTCGATGCAAGAAGCGAAGGTATGGATATTCTGATTATGGCTAGAACTGATGCAAATCATGTTCATGGTTTGAAAGAAGCTTTAGAACGAGCACAGCAATTCCATGAGCTTGGAGCTGATATATTATTTGTAGAAGCGCCAAAAAATATTGATGAAATGCGTATAATTTGTGAAGAATTGCCTGGGTGCAAGATGGCCAATATTGTCGAGGGTGGCCTCACTCCAAATCTATCAATGAGTGAAATTTCTGACTTAGGCTATCAGATTTCGGCCTATCCTCTTACTTTGCTTTCGGCAGCAATGAGTGCAATGAAAGAAACCCTTCGTCGGATGAAGGTTGATCAAGCCCGAAACGATTTGCTTTTAGATTTTGTTGAATTGAGGGCTGATATAGGTTTTGATAAATATTATGAAACCTCAGAGAAATATTTAAGCTCTACAAGAGATTAAGATTATGCTGGAGAAAAAAAGGATTGTTTTAGCATCCTATGAGGATCCTTCGCATTTACGCTGCATCGATTTGTTCGAAGATCCAAGCGGCTCTTTTCAATACGAATTATTCAGGCGAGACCCAGAAGACCCGAGAGGCTGGCAATCTCTCACATTACCCTGCAAGCAAAGTTTTGAAACAGTGGATCTTTTGAAATCACACATTACTCAGGAATACGGTCAGTTGTTCGAGCTGGATTAGAAACCCTCAACACAGCGCATAAACCTAGAAAGGGCTTTGTCATAGTAAACTTACCTGAGACGGGCAGGGCTACTTTGCAACCTGGTCTCATGACAAAACACCCTGCATTCCGCTATATGAAACTTGGCCCAGGGTTCCCTAACCATATTGCCTAGGCCCGTGGACCGGGAGCCAAGAGCCAGTGCACTATCGTCTATAGAGTAGCCACCCAAGTCCTGTCTATAGCGTTGCCTGGGCTCAGTTGGCTT
>Ga0206130_10007388_pt1 | contig 12179 bp, 13 predicted proteins | sample Helgoland_Spring_9_FD_148637 | JGI IMG/M metagenome (GOLD analysis project Ga0206130, IMG submission 148637) | Pelagic subsurface seawater microbial communities from Kabeltonne, Helgoland, North Sea - Helgoland_Spring_Bloom_20160512_1 | ecosystem: Environmental > Aquatic > Marine > Epipelagic ...
CGGCCGCCAGACATCATTAAGCTCATCTATCTCGCCTTCTCCGATGATCTCCGAGTAAGGAACACCGGGTGCTATTAAATCATCCCATGTTATTTCAGTAGGTGTGTTGGCGAACACAGTCTTACCAATACCGGGTTGCTGCAATGGTGTAGGACGTAGAAAAACGCATGGGTGCACGTCGGGAGGAACTGATGGTGCTAGAACTAGACCGACTGCGTGAGCAGGCTTCTATGGGTTTTGCTATTATTACAGGCCACCAGAAAGAGAAGACCACCACTCTTAGGTGTTGACCTGTGGGTTTTTACAGGGAGATTATTCGCTAAATCTACAGAATAATCAGCCGTCGCTCTCAGCTTTTTTACGGGCGAGTTTGCGTTGACGCGAAAGTCCTTCTTTCGCCTGACGAGTCTTTTTCTCAGACGGTTTCTCGAAATGTTGCTTGAGCTTCATTTCACGAAACACACCCTCGCGTTGTAGCTTTTTCTTTAAGACCCGAAGAGCTTGGTCGACGTTATTATCACGAACACTTACTTGCATTCAATTTCTGCCATTTTTGAACAATTGATATGAGCGTCATGGCATTAAATTTTTGCCAAATCAAATCAAATAAGCACATTAGTATGACCAACTGCGTGAGCAGGCTACTATGGGTTTAGCCGTCATAACGGGCCACCAGAAAGAGAAGACCAATCTGAGGGGGTGACTAAGTTAGGCATGTTTCGGCAGCAATATCTCAGCTAAAAGCTCACCCGATTGCGAGAGTTTGTTGCGGCTGTCAAAAAATTCCATTGCACGGCCATATTTCATCGCAGCTTGTAGAGACGGCTCAGTCAATCGTTGTTCACAATGAGCCAAAACAGCTTCGAACTTTAAGAAATGTTGTTGCGTATTCATAATTATTACCTCCTAGCGGTTTGTATTATACGCTGTAGTTTTTTTTGATCTGTCGAGGTTTTGACACCGACAGCGTCATTTTTAAGAGAGCAAAAATCATGCCAATCAAAATAATCATGCCATTCCTAGGTGTGACTTTGGTTTGATGCCGTATGACAAAACACTCCCCATCTCGCTACTTTAAAACCAGCCCTGAAGTCATTCATTTGGCCACTCTCAGGCTCGCTAAAGGCGCAACAGATGCTGGGTGTGGGGTTAGGTTGGCTGTATGGGGCTTCATTAACGCCATCTCTACTCACGCACCAATTTCAAGCTAAACCGTGTGGCTGCTCTCGCCGAGTGGCGTTAATTATTGAGCGCATAGATTTAAGCTGTGCCAGCAATCCGATGTGGGTTCTCAATGGTCTGACAGCTTCGATTTGTTATGCAGTGCAGTTCCTTTCAAGTGATCTGCTAATAATGACACGACATCGACCCGAGCAGCGAGTTTAGCTGCCAGGAGAAACATCCCACCAAATTTCCGCTGTAATAGAAGAACGTCTATTGGTAATGGTGGCGGGAGAAAGCCATCCTTGGCCAGAGCCATTGCTGAATCTTGAAGATGCGTTGCGAGTTTTGTATCTGCAAAATCCAGATAACGGTTGTTTTGCAGTGTATCGAATACAAGTTTGACCATATGAACTATTTGTTTGCGTTGGCTGTCTTTGGTGTTTTCATCGATGAATCCAATGCCCTTGATAGTCTCTTCTAGGGCTACATCATCGCCAGAAAGACCAGCGAGCATGAGTTGATGGTAAATTTGTACTAAAGGTGGGGAAATTTTGTGGGTAGCACCGAAGTCCAATAAAACGATCCGCTGATTGTCCGGCTGATAGAGATAATTGGCAAAGTTTGGATCGGTTTGCATCACTCCGAAAGAAAATAACTCGTGTATAGTGAGGTCAATTAAGTCCTTGGCAACTTGATCCCGAATTTCTTGGGTTTCTTCAGCTACACTCTCAATTGGCACGCCTGCTACATATGTCATTGTCAGAATATTTGCTGTGCTCCAGTCACCGTGAATTTCCGGAACAACAAACTGCGTCTTATCTGCCAGTAAATCACCAAACCGCTTAAGTTGAGTAGCTTCTCGGTTATAATTGGTTTCTTCGTGTAGTTGTTTGCGACCTTCCTCAAGATAGGACGCCAATTCGAAGCCTTTAGGCAATAGGCCAGACATACGCATCAAAACACCAACATTGGCAATATCGCTATCGATGCTTTTGGCAACACCAGGATATTGCACTTTGATAGCGAGATCACGTCCATCCGTTAGTTGGCCTCGATGCACTTGCCCTATGGAAGCTGCAGCAATTGGCTGGACATCAAATTTATGAAAAGACCGTAACCATTGCGCTGGCCATTCAGCGTTCAAAACCCTCTTTAATTGGGCAGGAGGCATGGGATGTGCATTATCACGCAAGCGGACCAAAATTTGGGACAGTTCTGGTGGAAGTACATCTCCGGCGTCCATAGACATCAGTTGACCAATTTTCATTGCTGCACCGCGCATCTGCGCCAATTGATCTGACACACGTTTTACGTTGGATGGGGTCAATAAGAGGTTGGGTAGAGAGGGGCGTTTACCTTGTGCCAATTGTTTAACACCATTTAGCGCCATGCTGCTGGCTACACCTGCGGTCAAGGAACCAAGCTTGCCCAATCGCTCAATACGTCTGGCAGGCACTGAAATTGAACGCACATCATCTTTATCATGGCTATTTTTCATCGGCTAGAAGTAGTTGGGTTGCCCGCGGTTGCAACACAACACCCAGAAAATTTGATATATCACCAAAAATTATATGAAATCTGCAAATGGCTTAGTCATTTTAGATCGGAGGTGCATCAAGTGTTTTACGCACCAATTTCAAGCAAAAACGTGCTGCTGCTCTCGCCGAGTGGCGTCAATTATTAAGCGCATAGATTTAGGCTATGCCAGCAATCCGATGCTAGTTCTCATTAGTTTGACAGCACCTGTGCGTCTGTTGCGCATGACTTTTCTATAGACTTATCTGGTACACATATGCCCACTAAGGGTTATCAAAAGTACAGACGCAACGGACGCACAGACGCATTTCTTGGGTTGGACTTGGGCGCAATGGGCCGAACGAGTAGCGTTTAAACAACATAATCTTTACCAGAGTCCGCAGCGCGTGCGGACCAATGATTTGAATCCATTAGATCGCAAGGTTCATCCGCGCCTCAATCATGCCCGAATACCAGCTGGATCCAAATGGGATTGCCTCGTCGTCAAAATTATAACTCGGATGATGACACATCGCGGTGTCGCCATTGCCAAGGAAGATGTAGGCACCAGGGCGCTCTTTCAACATATAGCTAAAATCTTCGGAAGGCATGATCGGGTCAACATTGTTGTCCACATTTCCTGCAATTGATCGGGCAACCTCTGCTGCGAATTCTGTATGTTCAGGGGTATTAACCGTGACGGGATACCCGGGCGTCCAGTTTATTTCAACGCTTGCACCAAGCGCCGCCGCAGTGCCCTCCGAAATCGCTCGTATGCGTGTTTCGGCGAACGATCGGTATTGTGCATCAAGTGCGCGCACCGTGCCTTCCATGCGCACCTCATTGGCAATCACATTGCTTGCTGAGCTGTCAGTCCTAAATGTACCGACGGTCAATACGACACGCTTAATTGGGTCAACGTTGCGCGATACAACTGTTTGGAGCGACAGTAAAATTTGGGCGGCGACCAGCGTCGTGTCCACAGCTTCATGGGGTGCCGCTGCGTGCCCACCTTTGCCGGTCACGACAATTTCAAACTCATCTGAGGATGCCATCAGCGCGCCAGGCCGAATGGCAAACTGGCCAACGGGTAAGCCGGGCGTGTTGTGCATTCCGTATATTTCCTGAATCCCAAATCGATCCATCAAGCCGTCTTGGCACATTGCTAGACCACCACCACCGCCCTCTTCAGCGGGTTGGAAAACAACAACCGCAGTCCCATCAAAGTTTCGGGTTTCTGTAAGATATTTTGCAGCACCCAGCAACATGGCGGTGTGTCCATCATGCCCGCAAGCATGCATTTTTCCTGGCGTTTGCGATGCATAGTCTAGGCCGGTCATCTCAAGAATTGGCAGCGCGTCCATATCTGCTCGCAATCCAATGACTTTACCGCTTTCGCAACTCTTACCTTTGATGACTCCGACAACGCCGGTTCTTCCAACGCCCTCAACAATTTCATCGCATCCAAATGACCGTAGCAATTCTGCAACCCGTGCGGCAGTCCGATGCACGTCGAATAGGAGTTCCGGATGGATGTGAAAATCATGACGCCATTCTATAATCTCTGAATGCATCTCGGCGTATCTGTTTCTGATCGGCATGGCAGGCCTCTTCTCTTGTGTCAGTTGTATCTGGAGTGATCCTGATCACTTTCGAACATAATGCAACGACTAGCTTGGTATGAAGTCAAACACGCTAGGTTCGTGACTGTTGTAACATGATCGCACATCGCGCAATGCAGGATTTGTCGCAAATCGGTTTGGTCGAGCGTAAAAGCAAAGGCGGTACGCAGGTCAGGACAGATCCTGTTACACGCGCCACTTTTGATATCCCGATCACGCGGTGCGAGGTAGAACAGCGTGGTAGTAAATATGGCTACCAACTGATCAGCCGTACGTTAGAAAATTCGCCGTTGCCTGTTATGGCACGTTTTGGGATCCAGCAGCCTGTCAAGATGCTACACATCAAAGCGCTGCATCTTGCCGACACCCGTCCATACATCTTTGAAGACCGTTGGCTGGATACCAGATCGACTCCCGATATTCTGAATTTCGATCTAAACCTTGAAAGTGCCAATGAATGGCTGGTGCGCAACAAACCCTATAGCCGCGTTGATGTGCGGTTCTACGCTATGAACGCCGAAGGCGAGAGCGCGGAGCATCTGGCCACAAACGCTGGAAATGCGTTACTCGTGATTGAGCGCACGACTTGGATAGGGCAGGATCCGATTACTTCCGTTCAAGCCGTCACTGCACCCGGATATCAACTGAGCGCATTGAATTAACTGGCCGTCAAATAAATGAAAATAAGCAGCAAATTGCTGGCATCTATGCGCTCAACAACTGAGCCGCTGCTCTCGCTGAGTGGCGCCAATTATTGAGCGCATAGATTTAGGCTGTGCTAGCAATCTGATGCGAGTTCTCATTGGTTTGACAGCACCTTCAGATGTCTGCCAGTCGTCGATGATAACGGGCATACTAAAGCCGTGTTCACGCAAGGGGATTTCGTATCCTACACGTGGCCTGATTTGATTTATCAAATGAAATCGATTACGATTACGACTGTTAGTAAGAACTGTCCGGTCTTCTTAATTGGCGGCGGTATTGCACTGTATTCCCTGTTGATGGTCGTTGTGATGAGCATGCTGAATTGAGTGCAACAGCTTAGCGTTGATTGTAAAAACCGAGGCTATAAATTTGATAGCCTCGGTCGTTTTAGAATAACGACAACTGGGTGTTATCCGCGGCTTTGGGTTTTTTCTTGCGTTTAGATGCCGACTTCCGACTTCCCAATTTTTTAAAAACCGCATTTGCCGCCGGCCAAAAATTCTGACCATTGCGCACCTCGGTGATCTTCTGTTTTGCGATCCTTGCAGATGCGGCTTGATCAACGATTGGCGCAGGATAATCTTGCCCAAGCGTAAAATCACTATCGTTGATCAGTGTCTTCTCCCACCTCCAAGGTTCGTGAATGAATTCATCTGGAACGTTCTTGAGTTCGGGAACCCATTTGCGAATGAATGTGCCAGTTGGGTCATGTTCCATGGATTGCTTTATCGGATTATAAACACGCATTGCGTTGATGCCTGTGACACCTGATTGCATCTGAAGTTGGCTGTAATGGATGCCGGGTTCATAATCGGTGAACAGACGTGCCAGATGATGTCCAGTGGCACGCCAGTCCAGCCAAAGTTGATAGCTGGCAAAACTTACCAGCATCGCCCTCATGCGGAAGGTGATCCAGCCTTCAGCCGTCAAATTGCGCATGCAAGCGTCAATGAAGGGGTAACCCGTTTGACCATTTACCCATGCTTGGAAATACGCCTCGTTGTGCTCGGTCACGCGCAGCCCTTCAAAGGCGGGGTGCATGCAGTGGGTTTCTATTTCGGGTTGGTCTTCGATCTTTTGGACGAAGTGGCAACGCCATGCCAAGCGAGAACCAAAAGCTGTCAGATTACGGCCAAAGCTTTTCTTCTCATCGGGGGACAATTGAGAGCGGCGTTTGACAATAGATTGCGCAACCTCGCGAACCGATAGGGTGCCCCATGCAAGGTGAGCAGACAGACGTGAGCAATGAAATTCGGATAAGTCAGGTGCCGAGATGTGGTAAAGATATTGACGGGATCGGTGGTTTAAGAAACTGCGCAGATCTGTAATTGCATTTTGACGGCCACCCTTTTGCACTTTGTCAATGGGTATGCTGCCAAACATGGGGTCGTCTTTTTCTGGCAAGGTATCCGATTGACAGGTGGACAGTGGCATAAGAGAATTTGGCTTTGGCAGTATCTTTTCTGCCATGCGCGTATTCCTGATTTTAGACCAATCATCACGACTGCGCAGTCTGCGTACAACACCGTTTGAGGGGGACTCGTGCAGCGATATACCGTTGGCCGAGCACAGGTTTTGAACTGCGATATCGCGTTCGTATGTCCATAGGTTCCCAGTTTCTTCATAAGCGTAAACGTCGCTTACTTGATGATCCAAATGAAGGTTTTTGATGACCTCACTAGCATCGCCAACCTTTATGATTAGGGGTTGACCTAGGTCAGTCAAAGCGATGTTAAGATCGATAAGGCAATCGTGAATGAAATGCCAATGGCGGCGGGATGCGAAGGGCTGCTCCCAATACTTCGGTTCAACAATGTAAAGGGGTATGACAGGTACGTTTGAATGTGACGCTGCTAACAACGGTGCGTGATCATTGATCCGCAGGTCACGTTTAAACCAAACTATGCGGGGCGCTTGCGTCATCGGATTGGGTTCTTCGCTATCTCTATTTCGCTGCTATGGGATCATATGGGAGGTGCCTATTTGTAGTTCTCTTTGCGATCACCAAAGTCGCGCACCCGTTTGCGCCACGTTTTGTAATTGCTGCTTTTAAGGGTGTCACGCATCAGCGTTTTAACCTGCTTGTCGCTGATGCCATATTCAGTCTGAATATCATTAAAGCTGACGTGATCTGACAACGCCATTTGTATGATTTCACTGATGTGTTCTGGCGGTAGGTCAGTTATTTTATTCATTGCATTCAGTTAGCGGGATGCCATCCAAAGACAAGTGACCTTTGGCTTTGAAGTTCATACATCGATAAACCCAAGGTCATTTAGAATATTTGGGATCTTCTTTTTAAGTTTGAAAAAGCCTTTGGTGGCATGTGGCCAAGTGAGGGTATCGTAGGTTCGCTGTTGTTGGTGCAGGTGAATACCTGCTTTCTCAAGCTCAGCTTTGGTAGCATCCAATTGCGTCGCAATAGGCCCAATCGCGGCCCACGGCGTGATGATTTGGTTTGTGCCTGCCTTTTGCGCAGCCTCGATAAGGGCCGCACCCCAATCTTGTGTTGTTGCAACGGTAGCTAATGTCTGACTGGATCGAGAAATTGCATCCTGAACAGCACCCTTTTCAAAGGCACGCACCTGCGTACTTTGCTTGGGATCAGTGGCTGATAGCAGTCCCAAAACACCAATCTGCGCACCTGTAGTAAAGGATTCTGGCTGGCAGTCTTCTGAGGTCATCAACAACACATACTCATCTTGGGGTATAGGCTGGACAAGAGATAGGGGAACATAAGGATGGTCCATGTCCTCAATCAATGGTTCAGCCGTTGGTGACAACTGGCCGACGGGGTCAAAGCGACCATCGGTGAATTGCGCAATATTTGAAGGGCGCGCCAGATAAGATTTACCTTTGGTGTGCAATCCGCCAACCCACCGCCAACTAAGCGTGTTGGCAGCCGCGTCGCCATCGATTAGATGGTTTAGGAAAAAGTCTGCTCCCAATTCCCAAGGCAAACGCAGCGTGAATATCCAGATCGAAGCAAACCACATCCGTGCGTGATTGTGTAAATAACCAGTCTCTTTCAGTTCATCACACCAGTGATCAAAACAATCGATGCCGGTGCGACCAGCAATAGCTTCGTCGTAATCAGTCTTGCGGAGCTTGTCTCTTTCCAAGGCTTCAAGCGCAGTTTCAAGGCTGTTTAGATAACTGTGCCAGACACTTGGATGTTGTTCCATCCAGCCTTTGAAATAGCTGCGCCAAAACACCTCTTGAACGAATTTCATCGAAGCCGAGAGGCTATGGTGGGCAAGCGTTTGGGTAAGGACTTCTTCTTGGGTGATCAGTCTATGTTTAATCCACGGCGATAACGCCGATACCGAATTACGATTTGTCGGACCGTAATCGTAATTCCGCTGACTCGCATAATGCGCGCCCGTGCGGGTGATGAATTTCTTCAGCCGCGCAGTGCCTGCCTGCCGCGTTGGTTCAAACGTTACTGCCTCTAACTGATACTTGGCTTCTGGAAACAAGTCTGGTGTGGTCATGACGTTTTATTGCCTTTGGTGCCATCTGGTGAAGTCAAATTGCGGGACCGGCGGCAGCGCTCGGAACAATAGCGCAGCTCGTCCCAGACCTTTGCCCATTTCTTGCGCCACGTGAACGGGAGCCCACAGGTCACGCAGGTTTTCTGCGGCAGGTTAGACTTTTTCATTGGCATCTATCGCTGTGAAGAACCGGCGGGTGTCGTCTTGCACCGATTGGCGCTTTTTATCACTCATGCGATCAAGGCTTTTGTACATGAAACCCATGCGAGGATCGCCACGCAGCTTGCCATCATTACGGCCTATAAAATCCCAGTAAAGGTAATTGAATGGGCAGGCCGTTGGGCCATTATTGACGCTAGGTTTGTATTTGCACAACCTGCAATAATTGGATATTTTATTGATGTAGGCCCCACTGGCGGCATAGGGTTTGGACGCCAACTGCCCACCATCCGCAAACAACACCATGCCTGTGACATTGGGCAGTTTGACCCATTCATAGGCATCGGCATAGACCAAAAGATACCATTCGCTGACCTCGTCAGGATCAAGCCCTGCGATCAATGCGAAGTTCCCCAACACCATCAATCTTTGGATATGGTGCGCGTATGCGTTCTGTTTTGTTTCAGTGATGCACTGGCGCATCCAGTTCATCTGCGTCTCTGCTGTCCAATAGAAATCAGGCAGGGGGCGTTTTGCCTCTAGGAAATTGACGGACTTATAATCGGGCATTTTGAGCCAATAGATACATCGCACATATTCCCACCATCCAAGGATTTGACGGATTGGTTCTGTAAGAGATCCTATGCGTGCTGTCATTCGTCTAGCAGCTCCATTAATTTCAAACTCGAATAAAGTGAAGCGACCATTAACTTTGTAATACTGATAGAGCTGCCGTTAAATCTTGCTCAACAGCTCTACCAGCATCAAAAAGTTTTTTAATTTTAGGTTAATTAAATAGCGCTACATATCAGTTTGGAAGGATAACTGCGTCAATTACATGGATTACGCCGTTTGAGGTTTCAATGTCAGCGGTGACCACTTTAGCTCCATTTACGGTCACACCATTTTCGGTCATGATCGTTACGTTGCCGCCTTGGATTGTAGTTGCCATCATGCCGTTGCTCAAATCCGTACTCATAACTTTACCGGATACTACATGGTAAGTCAGGATAGACATGAGTTTGTCTTTGTTTTCGGGCAATAATAAGGTTGCAATTGTGCCTTCCGGTAATGCGGCGAATGCCTCATCTGTGGGCGCAAATACTGTGAACGGGCCTTCGCCTTTCAAAGTATCAACAAGGCCTGCTGCTTGTACTGCAGCTACTAATGTTGTGAAGGACCCAGCACCCACTGCGGTGTCTACGATGTCCTGTGAGTGACCGCCTGCAAAAGCTATTGACGTAGATGCAAGCAGAGCCGCAGAAGTTATAGATAAAAAATTACGACGAAACATTTGGTTTCTCCAATAAACAGGGTTGTTCATCTCAATGATGATACGACTTTTACGGTGGCTTAATTGTCTTGGATCAGTTTTATAAAAAAACTTACTCTTTCAACAATTTATCTCAACCAGAACCACTTCAATCTGGACTGCCATCTCTACTCACGCATCAATTTCAAGCTGAACCGTGCCGCTGCTCTCGCTGAATGGCATCAATTATTGAGCGCATAGATTTAGGCTGTGCCAGCAATTTGATGCGAGTTCGCGTTGGTTTGACCGGACCTTTTTCACGGCTCAGTGGTCACATTGAGCCGGGAACTAGGCATGGCATGGGGGGGTTTGGGGCCGAGACTATATACGTATAACCTCTCAGAATTTCCCCCGAAATCTTTTAGGCCGAACCTTGAAGTCAACCTTCAGCCATCTACTTGTTTTTCATGTTCGCTTTCTAGAATATCTAGACCCTGAATGAAAAGGATTCGAGATGAAAGATTTCGTCGACGGAAAGGCCTTTACCAACGAACAGGGTGACCGCGCCCGTAAATTATTTTCGGCAGTCGTATTGGCCGCATTAGATGACGCGATTCAGGATGATAAAAGATATGGCAATGGCCCGGAGCAAATCGCTCGCTGGGCGCGCTCTCGTGATGGCTGCGAAGTTCTGTCTTGCGCAGGGATTGACCCCAATGAGCGTGTTGTCTCCGGCCTGATGGACTTTGTGGGCAAAGGCATCCGCACATCCGTGGCTTTGAGCCGCGAAGAAAGCGAACGTCGTCAGCAGGCAAAAGCCGAACTAGGCCAGCCTCACGTATCCGGGGCTGGTCTTTTTCGGGAGCCCACAGGTCAAACCCCAAGCACCTAAAAGAAACGCCCCGCCGTATTAAGGGCAGGGCTAGAGCATCTTGATGCCATTGGGTATGATATCAAGACGGTTGCTCATACCAATACAAACGACCGTTGCTCAGAAACATGTAGTTGAGCCACCTATAGGTTGAACCTCTAGCTAACTTATAGCTTTACTATGGATTGGTGCTGTCGATGTCCTTACTTATCCCCATTTCTGGGGATATATTTAGGGAGAACTATAGGTATAATTTCTCCCTCTGTTTATCTTATAGTACAACCTTTGAAATAGGTCATATAAATAAGGATTTTAACTTCAACGGCTTCTCTAGGCCACTCTCTGGCTCGCTAAAGGCGCAACTGGGGCTGGGTGTGGGGAGATGCTCCACCTGCCATTCATCCGGTGATGTTGCTAGCAAGTATGGGGTAGGGTTTAGCCTCCAGAAACGCTACGAAGCCATCAACTCAGTGCACCATCCGTGGCTAAAGATATGACGTTTGGTCATACTTTTAGAATCTTGAAGTTAATCTCACCGGCCATCCTTCTTGAAGAAGGTTTGCTCGCTAGCATACCCTTTCCCTCGACTAGACCAGCCTCACTCATCTGGGGTTGGTCTTTTTACTGCTTACATCAAATTATTTAATAGTCCGGGCTTCCTGATTAAAGGCAATTCGTTAGCAGGGACCTAAGCCAATGACCTGAACACCGTGGCGTTATGGCACAGAGTTCAAACGCACCAGCAAGCTATCTATCAATTCGTAATGTAATAACCGAAGGTTGCACCACGATGAGTAAAATTAATAAAGGCTTTAAAAATCTATCATTAGCCTTTGTGGTTATAACACTTGGTATGGTTGCTGTCCCAATTGGTATTGGTGCTATTTACGCAGGAGACTCTTGTAAGAAATCTATACTTCTTCCCTGTATCGGAGGTGACGAGTAAGCGATACAAAGGTAACTTTCCTAACAAATTTGTAAGGACAAGGCATGCACCTGAAGCATGGCGGTAATTCGGCATTGTATAATGAATCCAGCGGTGAGGCTTGATAAAACATAGTTGTACAAGCAAGGAGATTAAAATGCTTAAACAACTATTTAGAGCTATGACTGAATCTGTTTTTTGGGTGGTTTGAAGGTTGGCGGCTTATCTGGTTGAATTGTTGTTGTGAGACAGCAGCCCAACCGAAGGAAATACACTACCATGGAAACGACTAACATTGTTGATTTTGCGCGTCGAGACGGGATGACGGATGCGCTGACGGATTTTCTCAGAACGGGAGCGCAGGAATTGATCGCGACAGCTGTTGAAGCCGAGTTTGCCAGTTATCTGGCGCAATTTGCCGACTTGCGCACTGATGCAGGTCACGCTGCTGTCGTGCGCAATGGGCATCATC